>JAAGKN010000763.1_pt1 | contig 66203 bp, 71 predicted proteins | sample 6206371 | NCBI WGS metagenome assembly JAAGKN01 (sample SAMN11533720, study PRJNA540317) | gut metagenome | isolation source: fecal pellets from male and female animal of same cohort | host: Peromyscus leucopus | place: USA:CA | collected 2017
TCTTGGAGTTTTTAATAAAAATATTAAGATACTACTTTGATAATAAAATAGAAAATTTGTTATAAATTATAAAGATATAGTATTTAGTATTTTGATAATATATTTTTATGATAAATTTGTAGTTTATCTTATATTTTACTTATTTTTATTTATTTTATTGTTAATGATAAAAATATAGGGTAGAGCAAAATTGTATAGATTTTAAATGATAAAAAAAATTGTATTATATATGCAAAATATATATAACTATTATACTTTTTCTATTTTGCATATATCTCCAAAACCAGCAACTGGGATACCAAGGCTACGGATAAGTCTTGCCCAGTAATTAACTTGTGCAATAGTTGAAGCAATTATCACAATGCCCCGTTCTGAAAAATGATTATTTAAGTTATCAACAATTTCTTTTGGTATTATAACAGGTGTTTTTGTTACTAAATAAACATATTCCATAACAAGCTGTTCTTTTTCTGAAAAAGTATGAAATTTATAATCATTATTTTTTAAAGCATTTATTTCATCAATAGTAAGCCCTGCTTTTTCATATTCAAAAGCATTCATATCTATACAAAAGGGGCAGGCAACCATAATAGATACTTGTATTCTTATGATTTTTAATATTCTTTTATTTATTTCTTTATCATCATGGGCAACAAGGCTTTCCATAATCCCTGAACTTATAGCTGATTTTGGATACCATGCTAAAAGTTTTGGTATCATTATATCTTTTTTCACTATTTTTTTTGAAATCCATGCACCTAATCGGATAAATAAAGGTAATTTTTTAGGTGGTTTAATATATGCTTTATTAAAATCTTTAAAAAAATTATCTTCGTTGTTAAGTGTAAATCTCATAAAATACCTATTGATTAATATATAAAAATTTGGGAGGCTTATGCCTCCCATTATGAAATTATGCGTATATTCTGTAATCAACACCTTGAAAGATGGAGTTTTTACTTTCCAGCCATTCAAGATAGCCAATATCTATTCTGCTATCTTCAAGCATACCATATAGTTTCATAAAATTATATATATGCTCTCTTGTTCTTTCAGTAGAATATTCTGTGGCAGTTCCTGTTGTAATAAGGAAAGCCCAGTCGCTTGCTTGACAAAGTAGCAGTTCTCTAACTAACTGATTTAAGCATCTTGTTTTTAAAGAATCTGTGCCATTTTTATATTTATTAGCAAGGCTTGTCATATTATCTGCCATAAAATGAAGATGACGATATATCCAGTCATTACCAGTATTTAACCATACTTTATAATAACCTTCATCACCCCATGAAGATGGATTAACATTTACAACCTGATTTGTTGGAAATTCTCTAAGGTATTCAAGGGCTGTTACTGCTTTCACAGTTTCTGATTTATCCATTTCCCTAAATACATTCATTAAGAAATCAGGTCCTTCAAACCACCAATGCCCGTAAAGTTCAGAATCATAAGGTGATATAATAAGCGGTTTTCTATCCATTATATCGCCTACTTCATTAACTTGTGCTTCTCTTCCTTGCACAAAATGTTTTGCATGGTCTATTGTTTTGTTATATGCAATATCTGGTTGATAAACTTCTTTATATTCAGAATCACCAGTTATTCTATGATATTTAAGACCAGTAAATACTCTTGTGCCATCAGGGCAGATATAAGGTTTTATATATTCATAGTCTAAATCATAGCCTATATCACGGTAGAAATCTCTATAATATAAATCTCCCGGATAGCCTTCTTTTGAGCTCCATACTTGTTTTGATGAAAAATAATCTCTACCAAAAGCAGCTACACCATTTTTTGCATAAACTGGTGCGTATGTGCCGTATCTTGGTCTTGGTTTAGAGTAGAGTATCCCATGAGTATCCACAAAGAAATATTTTATACCAGCATCTTCTAGTTTATATTCAAGCCCGTCATAGTATGCACACTCTGGCAACCATATACCAAGTGGTCTTCTACCAAAATGTTTTTCATGGGTTTGAGCTGCAACTTCAAGCTGTGCTCTAACGGCTTTTTCATTTGTCATAAAAGGAAGATAGCCGTGAGTTGCTCCGCAAGTTATAATTTCAAGGTTTCCTTTATCTTGAAAATATTTATAGCCATTTAGCACACAACCATCTAAATCATTAACTAAAAAGCCTTTTAATGTGTTAAGCCTATCACGATACATTTCCACAACTGGTTTAAAATGTGGGTCATCTTTTGTTCGCCATAGTTCTTTGCCTACAAGCTCTATACTTCTATCTAAATATTTAATATATTTATCGCGGAGATGATAGTCAGCAAGCATTTCAGCAAGTGGCGGAGTAACAGAAGAAGTTAATCTAAAATGCACATTTTCTGCTTCTAGTTTTTTTAAATTTAAAAGTATAGGCAGATATGTTTCTGTAATAGCTTCAAAAAGCCAATTTTCTTCTAAAAAATAATCATAATCAGGGTGCTTTACAAAAGGAAGGTGAGCATGCAGCACCAGCATCCAATATCCTTGTTTCATAGTTATTTATCCTTCAACACATTAGATGAACCTATGTGCTGTGATATGTGTTTTGCTATTTCTGTATTAATAGTAACACTACTGTTTAAATCTTTTAAACCAACTCCGGAAAGCTCATAAAGTTTGTCTAAATTATCGCCTATTGTCATCCAAGTTTCTTGGTCAACAATATCTGAAACTTTATCTGATGGCATACGCACTTTATTTGATTGTAAAATAGAGTGGAAAGCACCATTAGAATCAATTAAACCTATTTCAGACCATAAAATAGTGTCTGGTGCATAGATATTAAAATACCAGTTACCTATTTTTTCAACAGACACAGATGCAGCTTCTGTTACATAGTTATCTATATTTGAAAATATTTTTAAAATAATTCTTGATTCAGATAATTTTAATTCACTTTTAAATCTGTTAAGTGTGTAGTCGCTTATTTCCCAATATACATATTCTTTTGAAGGGTCAACAGCCATAAAAGCGATTGTATCTTTATCATAATATGGTGGAATAGGATACTCATCACGCTTAATTTTTACAGGTTGCTCTGTTTTTTCTTGATATGTATAGCCTACATTTTGCTCTGCTTTTCTTGCTTGTAATTCTTCAGCATCTTTTGCAGGGGCAGGTTCTGCAAAGAATGGCTCTAATGCTTTAACAAGCTCTTCTTTACTCATCTTGCTTCTACCTGCAACTTTTTTAGATGCGGCTAAGTCAAGCAGTTCCTTTTTTGTTAGTTTATCTAGTTTCATTTTTTATTTACCCTCCAGTAACCTTTTATATAACTCGATATATTTTTCTGATGCTTTTTGCCATGAATTATCAATTTGAAGTAAAGTTTTTACAACTTCGTCATGTTTTTCAGATGTGATAAGTGATACAGCATCTATAATCGCTTTCATCATGGCTTCTACGCTAAATTCATCAAAAGTGAACCCTACACCTTTTTCAACAGCTTCTTTTGAGCCATCTATAAGCCCGCCAGTTTTGCGTGATACTGGAATAGCACCATATCGCATACCTATCATTTGATTAGAACCACATGGTTCATATAAAGAAGGCATCAGAACAATATCTGCTGCTGCATATTCTTTTTGGCTTTTATTTATATGTTCACTAAAAATAACGCGTATATTTTTATTATATTCTTCTTTTATTTCCTGTATTTTATGGCTGTAATCACTGCTATTTGGTCCAAAAATAATTAAATTAATATTATTGCGAGCAAATTCACTGGCAGCATTAAGCACCAAATCTGTCCCTTTTTCTGGTAACATTTTTTGTATAAATACCACTAAAGGCAGGTCTTGGTCAAGTCCAAGTTCACTACATAGTGTATTTTTACACACTTTTTTACCATTTATATCATTTGCAGAGTAATTTTTTTCAATATTTGTATCTTCTTCTGGGTTCCATGTCATAGAACATATACCGTTTAATATGCCTGTAAGTTTATGAACATGATTATAAAAAATTTCTTCCACACCTATACTGCTACCATTAGTTAATTCATTTGCAAATGTAGGGCTTAATGTGGTTATAGCATCAGCATATACTATACCGCCTTTTAAAAAACTAATATTATCGTAATATTCTATACAGTTAATATTGTAAATATCCCATGGAAGATTAAGTGCTTCTAATGTATATTTATTAAATATTCCCAAATTATCTACTGAATGTATTGTTAAAACAACGGGACATTCTAAATCTGCAAAATTTAGTTTTTTATAAACAGGTATTAAAGCTGTCTGCCAGTTATGACAATGCAACACATCTACTGCAATATTATGATATTTTATAAAATTAAGAACTGCCTGACAAAATGTTCCAAATCTAATATCATTATCAGCATAGTCAAATTTTTCCATACCATAAAGACCTGCACGGTTGAAAAGCTCATCATTTTGAAAGAATACATACCTAACATCATTTAAATAAGTTTCAAAAAGCTCAAACTCATATACAGCAAACCCTGCATTTACCCATGTTTTTAGCTGCAATGACTTTATATTATGTTTTTCAGTATCAACAGAAGTGTAAAGAGGGGATAGAACTGTTACTTGATGTCCTGCTCGTTGCTCTGCATAGGGTAGACAAAATAATGTTTCTGCCATATTTCCTGCATAGGAAAAGGGTGATACTTCTGATGCTATGTGGATAATATTCATAACTGATTGACCTCTCTTAAATGTTTTGCAGCATCTTCAGGGCTTACAGGGTTTATACATATATTTGCTGCCCAACTACTTGTAGTTAATTTTGCAACTACTGGGCGTATATCAATATGCCAGTGGAAAGCGTCATGTATATATTTTAAAGAGCCACTGTAATCTGGTCTATTATTTTTATATGGAGCAAGTCTAAGAGCAAGAGTTAGTGCTGGATTGCCTAAAACTTGTGAAAGCCTTGCAAAAAGTTCATGTGTAATATCTGATAGCTGTCTTATAGAGCTTTCTGAAATAGAAGTATAGCAGTATTCATGTTGTTTTGGATATATTGATATTTCAAAAGGATACTCTGATGCATAAGGTGCAAATGCTATAAATTCATAGTTTTCAAATATTATCCTTTTTTTATGCTGTTTTTCTTGTTTTATAATATCGCAATATATACAGCGTTCTTTTTCTTTGTAATAATTGACAGCTTTATTAATATATACTTCAACATTATTTGGCACAACTGGCATAGCAAGAATTTGAGCATGGGGATGGTGTATATTTTCACCAGCTTCTGCACCAATATTTTTAAATGCAGCTGTATATCTAAACCTAGTATCTTTTTCTAAATCAGCAATACGACATTTAAATGCAGTATATAAGTTTTTTAGCTCATCTTCACTATATCCTGAAATATCTATTCCATGTCTAAAAGAATCAATAATTACTTCGTGTGCTCCAACTGCTGCCATATTATCATATATTCCATCAGCCTGCCTATTAAGTGTGCCTTCTATACCCATAGCAGGATATTTATTTGGTGTTACTATTAAAGCAGGTGATGAGCTTTCTGGCAGATTAATTGTAAAAATACTTCGCAATTTTTTATTTATACCGCCATCTTTATCACAAAAAGGGCATGGCATAGATATAATAGCATCTTTTGTAACATAAGAATGTCTATGTGTGCCTCTTTCCTGAGAAATAAGAGCCCATTTTTTAGTAATTGGATTATACCTTAACTCGCCCATTATATTTACCCTATAATAAGTGTGCCTTTTATATTTGTTTCTTTACCAAATGGCACACCAAAAGCAACAGTTACACCTTGAACTGTTAAATCTATACCCATTTCTGACTGTGAAACAGTGTATAATGTAAAGTAGATAAAGTCTACCTCTTTTTCCACTTCAATTGCAACCTTTTTATTAAGATATTTGTCAACAATTTCAAATTTTTTGCCCTTAAAAGTGCCATGTTCTGCCCATTCTTTATTATTAATAGTAATTTGTGAAACATCTGCAAAATGAAAATTAAATTCACAACTGTAATCACATTCTATTTTTTTAGCAGCTTTTGCTTTAATGTTAAAATTGATATTGTTATCACTTAAAGTAAATGATTTTTCCATTGATGTATTAATTTTTTCATTATTAATATAAATACCGCCTGTTCGTTTAAAGCAAATATTTTCTCCATTTACTTCCACACTATCAGCTGGCTGATTTGTAAAATCACTAAATTCTCTAAAAGAGCATTTTTGAAATGTTTCTAATGCAAATTTATCAACAAAATGGTCTACAAAGCAATTTTTATTATACCAGTCATATATAATTTTATCTGCATCTTCTGGGGTAATAGAATATTCCATATCGTGAATAGATGCTGTTTCTTCTGCTTTATTTTCCTGTTTAGGTTTTATATTTTTTAAAAGTTTAGCATGGTATGCTTCTTTTTTTCTTGAAATAACATTAAGCAGATTAAAATTTTTATCTTTTAATTCTATTGCTGTAAGCTGTCCAAAATCTCTTGTTTCAAAAATACAGTTAAAATCAATACCCCTAGTATATACTTCTTCATAACCATTTCTATCAATATCTGCTGGTTTTTCCACAATAGGTAATTTCATATTTTCAAGTTTTTCAAACATTGCTTCTGCCTGAATAAGTGGAGCCCATGCGTTATTTCTTAAATTAGGTAAATAAAGTCCACCAAATACGCCATGCCATAATGAATCATTACATTGGCTTCTATAAAGCAAGTCTTTAAATTCAGGGTTATTTTTATATTTTCTTCCCTTTATAGATAAATCAACGGTTCTTTTATGTAATCTATTACTTTCAGGGTATTTTACAAGAAAGTTTTTCCATACACTTCCTTTTAAAAACTGTTCTATATTATTACTATATGGTGATGTTTTTAAATATTCTTTCATTTCTTCAAATTTTTCTGCCTTGTCAGCAAAAAGCGACCACTCGCCCATTTCTTCATAGCTTGTAATAGGCAGATATACATGACCTGATGGTTTAATTTTCTGCACAGCTTCTTCATAGTGCATAAACTCTATTTCTTTTTCATTTGATATTGCTTTAATAAAGTTTTTTAGCCATCCTTTTGTATATACCCAGTCATAAGTATTTGGCCATACTCCAAATTTTTCACCATCATCAAAGCAGGAAATAAGTTTAACATTTCTATTTTTTGCATCTATTATATGTTTTATTACTTCTTCCTGCGGTTTAAATGGTGTTAAGTATCTAAGCCCCATATCTATTGGAAAAAGATTAACAAGGCAACCGTCCTGCTCTGTTGTGAAGTAACCAGTTAAGGCTTCTTTTGGAAAGCCTGCTGCGATTAAGTGGTAATCATCTACAATAATATGTTTTATGCCAATTTCAGCCATATCAGGAATAACTGCTGGGTCCCACACTCTTTCAGTAAGCCATAAACCTGCTGGTTTTTGTCCAAAATAATTATTAATGTAGTCTATAAGCATCTGAACTTGTCCTTTTCTATCATCACTTGGGATAGCAGAAAGGATAGGCTCATAAAAGCCACCTGCAAAAAATTCAACTCTGCCTTCATCATTGATTTTTTTCAGGTTATTAAAAACATCTTCTCTGTGAACTCTTATGTATTCTAAAAGCCAGCCACTATAATGGGCTGAAAATTTAAATTTTTTATTTTTTAAAGCAGTTTCAATAAATGGAGCATAGCTTTCATTTATTGCCCAGTCTACCACATTATAAAAGTTTTCAGCAGGCTGGTGGCAGTGAATGCCAAATAAAAATGGGATTTTCATATTTACCTCAATATTATTATGTTATATTTTACCTTATTTATATTATACTATCCATTCCTCTTTAAAATTATCTGCAATATTTATTTCTACTGCATTATAAAGAGGTGCTTTTTCAATAACAAGGTCATTTTTTATAAGTTTAAATTCTAAATAGATTTTTTCAGCACCATTAAATATGTTTAAAGGAATTGATGCTTCTAATATATGACCTATTGCATAAGTTATATTATCAACTGTTTTTTTCTTATATCCTAAATCTATTTTAAAAGTTTTTTTATTATCATTAAATGATATATCTATTTGACAAAATGTGTCTTCTAGTGATGAGAAATCACTTTTTAAAGCAATGTATAAGTTTTTATCATCAAAACCATATAGCATGTGCTGTAATGTATCTCCGCCAGCGTGCATTGAGCCAGCATCTGATTTTAAATCAAATTCACCAGCACCAAGCCATTCAAAAAAGTTAGTAATTCTACCCTCTATTTTTGGGCATATATAAGATGACGGTTTTGTAATAACACCAGAATTTTTTGTTGCTTTAATTGGTGTAAATAGTTCAGATGGCACATTTAATTTTAAAAGTCTGTATATATTTACAAGATGTGTTCTAAAAAGTTTATCAAAAACATCTGCTTGTATAGAAAAATGGTCATCACCATACCACCAAAACCAGTCGCTACCTTCTGCTGCATGGTATTCTTTATAAATTTGTTTAGCAGTTGCCTCATCAGCATTTGAAATATGCTTTTCAATAGAGCGTTTTGTTTTGCTAAGTAGCTCCCATGCTTTATTTTTTTCAGGGTGTCCTATCCATATACGGAAATTACCCATTATCCACGAGCCTGCTTTTATATTGTGTAAAGTTTCTTCTGGCACATCATAATTATTTATAACTTCTGAAAATGTTTGAGTTTGCATCCAGTCTGTATGGGTAAGCCTATCATAAAGTTTTGTAAAAAAGTTATAAGCATTTCTATTATAATATTCCCACGCATTTTCACCATCTAATATAACAGCAACATGAGGCGAAAAATCAACACTATCATATATATTTCTTAAATGGTGCATAAAATCATTAACAGCATCATCTTCATTCCACGAAGAATATGTAAATCCTATTAAATCAGAGAGCATTTTATCTCTGAAAAATATGTTTATTTTATGACCATTATGTATTTGAAAATGTTTTTGATAAAGTCTATATCTATTTGCACTTTCTTTTATATTAATTTGAAGACTATTTCCTAACACTTCTTCATCAGTAGCTATCCAGTCTATACCATTGCCTGCAAATATTTCGCTAGCTTTTTGGCTAACACTTCCTTCTGCTGGCCACATTCCCTTTGGTTTAAATCCAAAATGGCGTTCAAATTCATTAAGTCCTTCACGCACATGCCAAGAAGCATCCTCTTCTAAATTTCCTTCAAATACTGGCATATTCATATCAGGGCATACTTCTTTTGCTGAATTAATATCTATAAGTAAAGGCAGAATAGGGTGATAAAATGGAGTGCATGATATTTCTGCCTGATTATTTGTTTGTAATCTTTTATGTATTTCAACTATTTGTGATACCCAGTTAGCAGAATGTTTTAAAAGGTCTATTTTGTCTTCTTCTGTAAAATATGAACCTTTACTTAAAAGATATTGTATATGTCCGTCTTCCTGTCGCAGATATTCACCGCACCATGAAAGTATATATACCACTTCTAAATCTAATATTTCTGCATCTGAAAATTCCGCAGCATTGCCATTTACTGTAACTACTTTTTGATGTAATTCATAAAATCTTTTAATAGGCTTTATCATAGTATGAAGATTAGCCATAAAGCATTGATTGACAATAAGCTGGCGTTCTTCTTGGGTAAGAGAAGATGTTTGTTTTCGCATAAGTATAAGGAAATTATCAGCCACATTAAAATCAGTATATTCTTCTAGCTGAATAAGCAGAGAAGGGACATAGTTAAAGATAGCCTTAACACCTGATTTTTCCACATGGACAGCCATTTCATAGTAATCTTTTAAAGCATGCAGATATACCCATGGCATATAAAATCTGCCATCGCTGTCATTTTTATAATAAGGCTGATGTTGGTGCCATAATAAACTTAAATACAATTTTTTCATTATTTTTTATATCCTTATCTCTTATGTAATAAAACTAATTAAGCCGAACGATATTTCGTCGGCATTTTACTATCTAATATTGTATAATATTTCATAAAATATCAAATCCTGCCCATATTTCAGGGCAGGAAATTTTAATTATTCTGCATCGTGTTCTTCAATCCATTTATTTATTTTATCAACAAATTCTTTATGGATTTCATTACCTGCTTTTTCTGTTTTCCCTTCAATGTATAAGTGAACATTTGGGGAATATTGGTCTGGCACCATGTGTGCCCAACCACCGTCAAGAATAATTTTAATGCCATCTAAGAAAGAAGCATCTTTATCTCTTGCCTCTTCACTCATTTTTCTCATTAAAAACCCTTTTACTTCCACAGGGCAGTTGATTACTGAGTGATAAAATTTATATTCAGGTATTTCTGCAACAATTTCTGAAAGTGGTTTGCCAATTTTATTCATCATTTCAACAGTTTTAAGAGAAACATACATTGCATCAGGTGTAGTGCTATGCTCTGTAAAGCATAGATAACTTCTTAAATTACCTGAAAAATAGTAATCTCTTAAAAAAGAACCTTTTACGCCTGTAAATGTGCCATGAACTACTTCAACATTTTGTAGTTTATTATCAAGCACACTTGGAGCAAAAGCTGGCAGATAAACTTTTACTTTTCTATCAATAGATTTATCTATTAATAAAAGCATAAGCATAAGTAATTTATGGCCGTATAATTGTTCGCCCATATCATCAATTACAGTTACACGCTCGCCAGATGGGAATATAATAAAACCAGCATCTGCACTTAATACTTTAACAATATTTGCAGCCTGTTGAATTGCAGCAGCCTGCTGATGTTCAGAGCGGGAAAGTTTAAGTTCATCATGGTTTGCATTTAATATAACAGAATCAATGCCTACTTTATTAAGAATTTTAGGCAGAATAGGGTCTGTTACACCATTAAGTAGGTCAAGAACTATTTTTGTGCTTTTAGCCATAAGAGAAGTTTGGTCTATACTTCTTAAAAGCCCTTCTGTATAAAATTCTTTAACCATCTGTTTTTCACTAATATCGCCTATTTCATTGTGAGTAACACGCCTAAAATTTTCTCTGAAAAATGACCTTTCAAGGTTTTTTTCCACACCAGAATCAATACTATCCCCAGCATCATTAAAGAAAAGTATTTCTGTATGAGTAGGGTCGCTAGGGGATTGTCTAAAATGAACGCCACCAACTTCGCCAAAAGATGAAAGTTTGTATCTCATAGCAGGTAAGGCTTCCATTTTTAAATCAACAGCATTAACACCAGTTGAAAGAAAACCACCTAAAAATGCCCGTTTAAGCATTCTTGATGCCTTATGATAGTCTCTTGATGTAAGTATTTTTGAACCTTGTGGTAAAAGTGAGCCAAAAGCAGCACCAAGTTTTGCAGCCATATCAGCAGAAAGCTCAATGTTTGTTCTAGCACTTACCTTGCCACCTTCAAATATAGAGTTTTTCCATTTATCGCCCCATATAAGATTAGATGATACAATAGAGCCTTCTTCCACTTGTTTATTAGGCCATGCCATAATATCTTTTTCAAATACAACATTATTACTAATAGATGTGCCTTCTGCAATAATAACACCATGTTCGCATTTTACTTTGCTACCAACAAGCACACTATCGCAAAATACTGCATTAGTAATAGAGCAGTTTGAACCTATATTTACTTTATTCCATAAGATAGATTTAGAAATATTTGTATTTTCACCAATGGAACAGTCATTTCCTAAACAGCAGTCAGAAATTTTAGTATTTGCACCAAAACTGCAATTATCACCTACAACAACTAATCCAGTGATTTCAACACCTTCTGCCATTTTAAAGTTTGCTCCATGATATAAAATACCTTCATTTAAAGTAACTTTTGTGCCTTCAAATGGTAGTTTAATCATACCTGATGCAATTTCAAGTAAAGATGTTCTGTAAGAGTCTGGATTACCAACATCTCTCCAATAACCTTTTGCATTATATCCATATATATGTGTGCCACTAGCCATAATGCTTGGGAATAAATCTTTTGAAAAGTCAAAGTTTTTATTTTCAGGTATATAGTTAAGTATTTCTGGTTCAAATACATATATTCCAGTGTTAATTGTATCACTGAAAACTTCACCCCAGCCCGGTTTTTCAAGAAAACGAACTATTTTGCCATCACTATCAGTGATAACAACGCCAAACTGTAAAGGATCTGGAACAGAAGTAAGTGTAATAGTTGCTTTTGATTTTTTATCTTCATGGTATTTTATAATTTCTGGTATATTAAAATCAGTAATTAAATCACCACTAACAACAATAAAGCGTTCATCTAAAAATTTTTCTGCTTTTTTAACCGCACCTGCTGTGCCATAATCATCATCTGGAATAAAGTATTCTATATGAATACCAAGTTTAGAGCCATCACCAAAATGTGCTTGAATGATTTCCGGCTTAAAGTAGAGCAGGATAGCAATATCTTTAATGCCAGCATCTCGTAGTGACATTATGATATACTCCATCATAGGTTTATTGTAGACAGGAATCATTGGTTTTGGAACACTTGAAGTGAGGGGCTGTATCCTTGTTCCAAATCCACCAGCCATAACAACTGCTTTCATAATTATACCACCTTCTTATATGTATTTAATTATTTTAATTAATAAATTATTAAATCAAATTTTAAAAATAACAGAAATATAAAATATTTAATGTTATTTATAGTGACTATATTATTTATCCAGCTACACTATAATAAAGCAGGCTGGATATTCATTATTAATTTTCCTTAGCAAGCACTTTTTTAACTTCTTCTTTTAAAGAGTCAGTATCCTGAGATTTAACCCAGTATCCATCTGCACTCCATGTAGAAAAATCATCTTGATAAGCAGAGTATGCTGTGGCAAGAATAGTTTTCATGCCTTTATATTCTTTTACAATTCTTTGTAAAATATCTATACCACTTTCACCTTTTAATTTAATATCCAGTAGGCAGATGTCTATTTTTTCTTTTTCTAATATTTTGAAACATTCTTCAGAATTAGAAGCTTCAAATGTATTATATCCTTCTTCTTTTAGAACTGATGAAAAAAGAAAACGAATATCTTCCTCATCATCTACTAATAAAATATTATAAGCCATAAGGTCCTCCTTTTTGTTAATATATAAAACATATTTATAAAGTATTGTGTTTTGCTGAAAAATGTAACGAATTTTGATTTGTATTATTATAAAACAGCAAAACATACCCTTTAAAAAGAGTATAACAGAAAAAATATAAATATGCTACAAAAAACATCATTTATTGTATTATTTTTTTAAAAGCAGAACAATAGTATATAGTTTTAAAAAATACAAAAAAGAGCTTATTATGAAAAGTGCTTATATATTAATAATTAATATTGTTTTAGTAGATTTATTGGTATGCTGTAATCACTAGCTTTAAATATATAGCTACCAGCAACTGCTGCTGTCATTCCTGATGAGGCAAGTTTTGCAATTGTGGTATCATTAACACCCCCATCAACTTCAATTATAAAATTATGTTTTATTTTTTCACCCATTGTTTTTAGCTTCATAATTTTATCATAACTTGTTTCAATAAGGTTTTGGGCTGGAAAGCCCGGATTAACAGACATAATAAGCACTAAATCAAGAAATGGCAGTATTTCTTCAAGTATATAGATAGGTGTTCCCGGATTTATAGCAACACCAGCTTTTTTACCTTTACTTTTAATATATGATATAGTTCTTTGGATATGTTTATCTGCTTCATAATGTGGCACAATAATATCAGCACCTGCGTCAATAAAATCATCTATATATTTAGAGGGATTATCAATCATCAGATGAACATCAAATATTTTATTTGTATGTTTTCTCAATGCTTTTACAATTGGTGCACCAAAAGTAATATTTGGCACAAATGAGCCATCCATAATATCTAAATGTATCCAGTCTGTCCCTGCTTTATCAACAGATTTGATTTCTCTTTCTAAATTAGCAAAATCAGCACTTAAAATAGATGCGGAAACTATCATCTAATCCTCCAAAATAATATTAAAAATTATATGATATTACATATAAAAAAGCAAGGAATTAAGTTTTTTGCTTTATTATTTTAAATTTTTATTAAAAACTCCAAGATTATTTTGTTCTTAAAGCTACATTTAAAATCTTTTAATAATATAAGTAGGTTATCAAATAATTTGTGTTTATGTGAAATATTTTTATTGTGAAATAAAATCACTATTTTTGCAACTGTTTTACAACCGCAAATTTTATTTTAAAGTTTCATATACAATTAAGTTATTGGATAACTTACACGACTTAATTATCAGAATGAACTATAATTATTAATGATTTATAATAATATACATGAGAAAAAATATTATTTTGAAATTTCCATTAAAATTATAATATATTTTCCATTACATTTTTTTACCTAATTTTCCGCCGCACAGCTCATAAATCAAGTTTTCGTTATTTTAAACTTATTAAAACTTTTTTATAAAAATTCTTAAGCTAGATTTTTTGTTTCCTTCCTATTCGTCGGAAAAATCTATCCTCGTAAAAAACACTCGTCCTATAATTTTTATAACCACGCATATCCGAACTAAATTCGTATATGCTTACTAAAAGAAAATACATCCTGTATTTTTTATGCTCCAATTGTCCAAACATTCCTTGATTTTTTCCATTGTAGATTTAAACTCCCTACACTCACAAAAACCGTTCGTTCCAGTCAAACAAAAATCTACAAACCATTTCAAAAAATCACTTCATATACAATTTTAGTCGCAAAGATAATAAAATAACCTATTAAATTTTTATTCAAAATTTCGTCCTTGAAATTTTGAAACTACGCAACTACGGAAGTAATGCCCAGCCAGTTTTTTTAATTCCGCCCTATTCGGTTGGAAAAAACTGTCCTCGCTGGAAATCGCTCGCCTTGTTGCTTACGCTTCGCGAGTTTTTATCCTAAAAACTATTAAATTTTTATTCAACAATACATCCGTGTATTTTTGAAACCACTCTCTGACGGAGTAAATCCGTCTATCGCTTACGCAAGCGAGTTTTTATCATAAAAACTATTTAACTTTCTATATTTGCTAAAATAGGATAAAAATCTATTTCTTATTCAAAACTTATGTAATAGGCTAAAAATCTAAAATAGATATATTTTTCTTTTATTTTTTTAAAATATATGCTATATCCAAGTTATGAAAAAAGTGGCTTTTTTTGTAATTTTTTTACACCTGCTTATTTTTAACAATTCTTATGCTGAATTTACTTCTGGGAGATTTACAAATAACCCAGATGTTGATATATTTGTTAATAAAATGAATAAGCAGCATGGTTTTAGTAAAGATTATCTTTATGATGTATTTAATAAAACAATGCACTCTGGCTTTACTCCAAAATATATGAATAAACCTGCTGAAAGTGTAAATACATGGGCAGTTTATAAAAAAAATATGGTTAATGATATTCGCATTGGTCTTGGAGTAAAATATTTTAAAGAGCATAGTCGTGAGCTTAATAAAGCACAAAATAAGTATGGAGTGCCTGCTTATATTATATCTGGTATCATAGGTATGGAAACAAATTATGGCAATTCCCCTATGCGATTTCGTGCAATTGATTCCATTGCAACTCTTGCATTTTATTATCCAAGACGGGCAGAGTATTTTCAAAGAGAGCTAGAAGCATTATTTTTATTTGCAAGAAAAACAGATACAAATATTTTTGATATAAAAAGCTCGTATGCAGGTGCAATTGGAATACCACAGTTTATGCCAAGTAATGTGCTAACTTATGCTGTAAGTGGCACAGGTAATAAACATATAGATATTATTAATAACCATCTTGATGCTTTATACTCTGTTGCTAATTTTTTAAAGAAAAAAGGCTGGAAAGCAGGGGAGCCAGTATCTATTAAAGTGCAAGTAAAGGGCAAAAAATTTCAAAAATATGTTACAGAAACTCCATGTAATGGATATAAAGTGCCTGTTGAAACATTAAAAAAAGCAGGTGTTGTTTTTCCTTTTCGTGTTGCAAATGATACAAAAGCTATACTTTTTACAGTGCAGGGAGATAAAGGAAAAGAATATCATGCAGCATTTAATAATTTTTGTGCAGTTTATAGATATAACCCAAGTATCCATTATGTTTTAGGTGTAAATTATTTAGGAAATATGGTAGGCTCTCGTGCTGGGGCATCTTTATATCCACGCTAAATATTTACAAGGGGCAATATGCAAAGAAAATTTTTATATTTATTTTTATTAGTTTTTTTAATATCTTTATATGGTTGCGAAGATAGTATATATAGTGAAGTTGATAATAATGGCTCATATATATCTAAACAAGACCAGCTTGATTTTAGTTTTATAAGTAATAAATGTGTTCCTGTTGTTGCTTATTATGATAGGGTAGATATTTCAGGTGCATCTCTTTCCCGTGATGATGCTTTTAAATATTTATGTGCAATATTATATTGTAACGGTTTTGATATTATTGATGGTATTGAAACAATTAGTGAAAAAGGAACATCAGATATGTATAATGTTGTTGCATCTATACTTGGTATATCATCAGTTACATCTCGTAATTTATCATATATTCTCCCAGAGTATATGAAATCTGTTACTATATGTAATATAAGAGATATGCTTGCAAAAGATAATAATACTTCACTTGATAAAAGCACAGCAGCAGTATGTGGATTATCTGGCATGATAGATTCAGCTATACATATATCATTACTAATAAGCTCTATTAAAGGGGAAGATATTCCAATAGAAATTAGTAAAGATGGTTTTAAAGACGCATTAAGTCTTGTGAATGTTGATAAAGCTGTTGATAATTTCCTTTCAAAAGTGGAAAATGAAACTTATTTAGATGATTTAACATTAGCATTAAATATTGCACTTGAAAGTATTGAACCAATGGATAATCTATTAGATGGTTCAGCATCTATGGTAAATGAAATAAAAGACAGTCTGTTTGATGAAACAACTAATAAAGTAACAGCTGAAAGTTTAAAATTATATATTAAAAGTATAAAAGACGGTCAAAACAATCATTTTAAAGTTGGTTATAATAATTAAACAATGGTTATAGCGTAGTTGGGGGGGGGAAGATAAGTATGAAATTTAAAGCAGTATTGATTGTATTATTATTAATAATTCCATTTGCATCAAGTTATGCACAAAAGGCAGTGTTTTCTAGAGAGTATCCTAGAATGATGACATCTGTGCGTGCTATGGGTATGGGAAATGCTTTTTTTGGTGTAAGTGATGATAAATATGCAGCCTTTTATAACCCAGCAGGTTTAGCAATGAATAAAAGTGTGTGGAATGTTGATATTATTCCATTAAGTATTGGTGCTAATAGTAATATGATTGAAAATGGCAAAGAGCTTGGTAATATGTTTATACAAGGTGGTTTAGATACTAATGCTATTACTAAAACACTAGAAGGTATGATGGGACAGTATAATAATATAAGCCCTATAACATTTTTCCCAGCTTTTACATATAAAAATTGGTCTTTTGGTATATTTGTAAATACTCATGTAAATGTGCTTACATACAATAAAGTAATGCCTACTGTATCTGCAAAAGTGCATGCAGATGCTGGGGCAGTATTAACTTATGCTCATTCATTTTTAAAAGATAAATCACTTCATTTTGGTGTATCTTTAATGGGATTTTATCGTATGGGATATTCTAACACATATACAGCAGTTGATATTGCAAATTTAGATACTGGAAGTTTAGTAAACGATATATTAGGTAGCAATGGCTGGGGTATTCTTGCAAGCGTTGGTTTGATGTATGAACTTCCATGGCTTAGAAAAGAGCTAAATGCAAGGGTTGGGCTTTCTTTTAATGATTTTGGTTATCAATCAATGGCAAAAGGTTTAGATAAAGTAGAGCCTACATTAAATTTAAGTTTAGCAATATCACCAAATTGGGAATTTATTTCATCTAATATTGTTCTTGATTTTAATGATTTATTATTTATGAATGGCACAGATGATTCCTTTGGTAAAAGGGTAAATATTGGTGCTGAAATTGGTTTTTGGAATAGGATATTTCTTCGCACAGGGCTTCATCAAGGATATTGGACAGCAGGTGCTGGTGTTAATATATGGCTACTGCGTATAAATTATGCTTATTATACAGAAGAACTTGGAGCATACGCTGGTCAGTATCCAGACCATCGTCATGTTATAGAAGTAGTGCTTGGTTGGGACCAGCTTAAAAAGAAACCAAACAGCAGGCTTATTGACTAAATAAAGTAATATGAAAAAGTCAGTATTATTAATAATTTGTATATTATTTATATTATATGGCTGTGCTGAAAAACAACAGATAATAACTGGCGGACAGCTTTTACAGGTGGTTAGTCCAGTGAAAGCTGAGCCATCAAATCCAAAAGATTTTGAAGTAAAAATACCAGAATCTTCTATGATACGAAATTCTTTAATAAGTTTTAGTAAAACATATCAAAGAGTATATTCAGATAGTAATGTTATATCTATGGCAGCAGGTCGTGATATGATAGCTGTTTTAAAACCTGATGAAATAGGCTTTACAGTAGCAAGCTGTCCCGGTCTTTATTTAAAGCATTCATACGATAATGTGCGTGTATACGGATTTGAAGCAGTAATATATGATGGAAGTCATATAGATATTTATTCTGCATCAGAATGTGCAAGTATTGGTGTGTATCCTCGTATATTAAATGGCAATGTGGAAATAGTGCCTAATTATATTATAGAATGGGTTGGTTCAAAAGCTGCTTTAAGAAATTCATATAATGGAGAAGAGCTTTATAATGGGGATACTGGGCTTTTAATAAAAGCTGCTGGATATATTAATAATACACCTGTTTTATTACAGGAAAATGGTTATATACTAACTTATGATAAAAATATAAAGGCTTTTATATTAACAGGACAAATACCATCAGGTTATAATGAAATATACCATTCAGAAGGTAGATTTTATGGCACATTAAAAGATAGTAAAAAATTTTTTGTTTTAGATAATGATACTGTAAAAATAAGTGATAATACAGAATGTAGTGCAAGTCCGTATAGTTTATCTGGTCTTTGTGGCACAACTCTTATTACTGAAAATGAAATATACCACGACTTGCCAGTGAAAGATAAATTTGCCTCCACATCTACTACTTTTATAACTCTTGATAAATCAAATATTCAAATATATTACCTTGAAACAGTATGGCAAAGATTTCTTTCTATGAACTATGAACTTCCAAAAGGTTGTTTATCAGGTAAAAATTTATATTATAAATCATTTAGTGGCAATATTTATCAAAACATAAACGGTAAAGAAAGTAAAATATCAGCTATGCCTAAACAGTGTATTAATAAAAATATTGTTTTAAACTATGGCGAATTTTACTGCTCTGGCAGGAAATGTGGTAAATTTGCAACACCTATTAAAAATAATGCAGATGCAGTAATGTATCGCAGAATAGAAGATAATGTGATTTATTATTATTTTGATAATATTCATTAATTAAAAGTCTGTCCTATATTTTTTGCTTAAATAGTAGACTGTGTAGATTTTGATGCTATCACAGTCTAAATTTATATTAAAGTTTTGAATAAATAAATTGTAATATGTTAAAATATAATTACTGCCTATTAAAAAGCGTTGCAGACCTTTGTGCTGTTGGTGTTACAAGCAGATTATGGATATTTATATGTTCTGGTAGAGTAGTTATAAAATAAATAATATCTGCAATATCAGAGGCAGTGAGTGGTTTATAGCCTTTATATACATTATCTGCTTTTTCTTTATCACCATGAAAGCGGACAAGGGAAAATTCTGTTTCCACAGCACCGGGTTCAATAGTTGATATTCTAATATTTGTTTTAAGCATATCCATATTCATAGCTTGATTTAACGCTCTAACTGCATGTTTTGTAGCATTATATACATTACCAGATGGATATACTTGACTGCCGGCTACACTACCAATATTAATAACAGTTCCAGTATTTTTTTCTATCATTAATGGAAGAACAGCTTTTGCCATATATAAAAAACCTTTAATATTTGTATCAATCATATCTTCCCAGTCATCTATATCCCCATCTTGTATGGGAGATAGTCCTTTTGCAAGACCTGCATTATTAATAAAAATATAAGGTATTAAATGCTTACTTTTTAGTTTTTCGCCAAACATATCAACTGCTTGCCTATCTCTCACATCAAAACAATAAGGTGTAACTATAACATTATATTTATTTTCAAGCTCATTTTGTATTGATGCAAGCCTTTCATCACGCCTGCCTGTAATTATAAGATTTGCACCATTTTGTGCATAAATTTCAGCACATGCTCTACCTATTCCAGAGGTAGCTCCCGTTATTAATACTAATTTGTTTTTTACATTTATCATATTATACCTCGCTATTTTATTGCAAATTTTGGAGCACGGGCAGGACCTGCTAAATTAAACTTTAAAGGATAATTACCCATAGATGCTTCACCATTTATATTTATAACAGATGTGTCTATTCTTTGTTTATTTATATCAACATATCCTGTTACATTTAATGAATTTGTTCCCTTTGCAGATAAGTTTTGAATATTTAACTTATTTTTATTAATATCTGCCATTCCTTGTAGAGAATCAACAGCAATAGGCATTAATGGGTGATTAAATGATACTTTATTAGGGCTTAAAATATTTATAGTGCCTTTTTCATCTTTAATATTATATTCTATTGCACCATTAATACTACCACTTCCAGTCATACCACTAATTTGAGCAATTCCTGCAACAGATGCTTTAATATCAGCATTAAGTTTATTGCCTGAAAGTTTTCCTGTAAGTATGAAAGCTGGGGAATCAGCTTTAAATGATATTCTTTTAAAAATTAGTCCTAATGGATTATAATTAAGTTCTATATTTTTTATAGTAAGTGGTCCTGTTTTAATATTTGAAGCAGATGCTCCAAAAAAAGTAATATTTATTTTATCGTAATGCAAATCTATTTTATTATTTGTAACAGTATCTACAATAATTTTTGAAGCAACAGCATTTAATGGAAAAGTTATTATTAGTGTAATAAATAGTGCTATAATAAATGCAATTATGGAAAAGATAATTTGTTTTTTTGTCATTATGAAACCTTCTACATTTTTACTATTTCAATAGATGAGTCAATCATTTTAGGATTATCATATCGTTTATTAAAGTTGATAACTTTTATACTTAAATTATCATATTTTTCTATATCAGCAATAAATTTTATAAATTCATCAAAATATAAGTTTTCAAGCCTTAATGTAACATGTTCAATACCTTTTGATGCACTAACAGGTCTTAAATTAACTATTTTATCAGAAATGCCAAGAGTTGAACCAGTATTTTGGATATAAACAAGTAAAGTTTGTGTCATAGCATTTATACCTGTTGATTTTGCAAACTGTATTTGTCCCGCCATATTGGCTGTTTTTTCAAGTTTTTTGTATGTGTTATCAGCTTTTATTTTTGCATTTTCTATTTTTGCATTAATAAAAGCACTGGTCCAGTAAAATATAAAAAATATGCCCATAAATACAACAAAAGCTGTTAATATTTGCTGTTTATACTGCATATAGAAATTGCGTATATTAAAATTTTTTATATTGAAACTACTACTAGATGTATTTTCTTTAATAGCACTAAAATCAGGCTTTTTAAATTTTATTTCAGTAGTTTTAATTTTTTGAAAAAACTCTTTTAATTTTTCCATATATTACCTTTGAGCCTTTGAATATTTCATTGTAAAAGAAATTCCATCTTTTGTTTTTTTAGTATCATCAACATTTATAGAAGACTGTAATTTATTTTCCATAATTTTTTTTATTTCATCAACCTGAGCAAAATCTGTGGCTGTGCCAGAAACTCTAATGTCATCATCTCGTATATTAATATTGTCAAACATAATGCCATTAATACCTGCATCATTTAAATTGTTTAATATATGTAGGACTTTTTCACTTGTTCCCGTTGATATTACTGATTTAGATTGCTGCACAAGTGAGCCATAAGGGTCCTTAGATGAAGCAACACCAAGATTATTATACACTTTTGATAATGCATCTTCATAATACTTATTTACTTTATTATAAGCAATAATTTCACTTATTCCACTAATAATCATTACAATATAAATCATTATTAAAATGGCAATAGGGGCAGCTAGTGGCAATTTTATTGCAGATTTTTTAACTACGCCTGATAGTGTTATAGAATATTGAACATTTTGCATATTTTCAAATACATCTTTTGCAGTAATACAGTCTAATTCATCATCTTCTATCAGAGATACCATATTTTCATAAAGCCTATATTTTTTACTGCCATCAAAAAAGATAAACTCATTATATTTTATACATTGCTCTAAAAATGGTGTAGAAATTTTTTTAAAACCAGTAAAAATCTCATTGTTTTCTGATATTATATCTGTAAGAGCCGAGTTTATCACATATATGATAGTTTTACTAGAATGCTGGAAAACACCATATTCTTTTATCATATCAGCAGGAAAAAGCACATTTAAAAAGTTGCCAGCAATAGCATGTAATTTTTTAGTGCTTGTAGATATATTTTCCATACCAACATAAAAAAAGTATGTATCATCAATTAAAAGAGCATTTTTATTACTATCATTTATTACATCTTCACTACTCACGCGATATATTGATGAACCTGCAAGTTTATAAAGTAAGCCATCTTTTAAATAATAGTTGTTTTCAGAGTTACTCAAAATAATCTCCATATTATTAAATTTTTATTAAAAATTTATTTCTATTACATTTTTTTACCTAATTTTCCGCCGCCCAGCTCATAAAACAAGTTTTCGTTATTTTATTCCTTATGCTCCAATTGTATAAACATTCCTTGATTTTTTTCCATTGTAGATTTAAACTCCCTACACTCACAAAAATCGTTCGTTCCAGTCAGACAAAAATCTACAAACCATTTCAAAAAATCACTTCATATACAATTCAGTCGCAAAGATAATAAAATAATCTATTAAATTTTTATTCAAAAATACATCCGTGTATTTTTGAAACCACGCTCTGACGGAGTAAATCCGTCTATCGCTTACGCAAGCGGGCTTTTGTCCTAAAAGCCTATTTAACTTTGTATATTTGCTAAAATAGGATAAAAAAACTATTAATACTTTTATTCAAAAATACTAAAGCTACTTTTCTATTTCCGTTCCAGCCAAATTTTTTCATTCCTCGCTACTCACTCGGAAAAATTTGTCCTCACAAAAATCGTTCGCCTATTCGGTCGGGAAAAGATAGCTCTCGTAAAATACACTCGTCCTTGTATTTTTGAAACCACGCTCTGCCAAAATAAATTTGGCTATCGCTTACAGCCTGTGCAATCTCTGATTCCTCGCTACTCGCTCGGGAGATTGGCAGTCCTCGTAAAAGACACTCGCACAAACGGGCTTTTGTCCTAAAAGCCTTATTATATTTTTATTCAAAATTTCGTCCTTGAAATTTTGAAAATGCGGAATGCCCGAACAAGTCGGCTCATTCCTTACGCTACGCGAAAGCACATCATGTGCTTTTATTTTTTTATTAAAAACTCCATTCTTTATTAATAATATTATTTGGTTGTATTAAATTTTAAAAATAATCTATACTATTTCCCTCAATATATTTTATAGGGGAAATGTTTGTGCCATTTCTTTGAACAAGCAAATGATAGTAAATATTATCATCACCTATATTTAATTCAAGTTTAATATAAAATAAAGAAGATTTTACATCAATATAAGGTAAAATTTTACTATATTCATCTTGCATAGCTGTCCCCATTATTTGATATATTGCTGAAATATCTTTAAATGGTTCTTCTTCTCTTGTGGAGATAATCTCTTCTACATAAGGTTCAAGTTCTGGCACATAAGCACTTATTACTTGTTTTGAAGCCATATTTAAGTTTATTTTATTATTATCACCAGCTATTGATACATAAGGTGTTAATTTTTTATATTCATCTTTAAATGATGGAATAAAAGCAAGCTCTGCCAAAGTTTGTAGTTGTGATGATTTACTGCTGTATGGTGCACTGTTTTCATCAAATCTTTCACCTGTTGGGTCTGATGAACCTACCCATGTTTGTAGGTCATATATATTTGCTTCTGTTAAATCTAAATCTCTAATAAGTGTTGTTACAGCATTTTCAGCTCTTTCTCTTAAATTTTCATCGTTTGAAACAAGAGCCGCAAGTGGCACTTTTGCATTGAGAGGCAACATATAAACTGTCATAAATCCATTATCAAGGGGAATAGGTGGTATTTGAGCCCATATATCAGATGTAGCATCATAACTTTCTTCATCATATTGAAAAGCCATTTCTAATGCTTCTATTGCTGTCATAGCATATATTGCACCTTGATAATCGTTTTGCAAAGTGATAACTGTGCCGTATGCAGTCATAGTTTTTTCATGTATAAATAATACTAATGTTGTGCAGGCTGCAATGATAATAAGCACAGTAACTAATATAGAGCCTTGTTTCATTTTGCTATTCATTTAAGTATTATCCATAGTTCTTGCAACAGGTATAATTATCTGCTGTTCATTTATTTTAACAGTAATATTTAATAGTTTTGCATTTGCAATAGCATCTTCTTTATATTCTGTGCCATCATAAAATGTAACTGAAAATTCTGTTACATTAGGGATAATTCTCATTTCCATACTAAAAGCTGTATCATTATTTTCTTCTTTTCTGATAAGGTAGTTTTCATCATCAATATAATATGTAACATCAACAGGCAGTGCTTTATTAAAACGCATACTGTTTTGTGTTGAAAACTTTAATCTGTATACTTGACCAGCTTTATCAAGAGCAAGAGTGCTACCAATCATCATTCTAGCATCTCTATTTAATAGCCTTGTAAGTGATTCTTGTAATATAATATTTTTACTTTGAGTAATAGAGCTATCTCGCATATTTGCAATAGAAGAAAATATGGAAAATACACCAAGAGCAACAATTGATGATATAGCAGCAGCAATAAGTAGTTCAAGCAGAGTAAAGCCTTTTTTCATTACATTCCAAATCCTGTGCCACCAGATGCTTTTTCATAATAAACAAATTTTGTGCTTGCATTATTTGTAGAAACAGTCATTGTGATTTTTTGCACCATAGGCACACCAGATGATTCTTTTAAAAAGGAATAATATACTAATGTGCCATTATAATCTTCTACTTCTTCGTATGCTTTATTAGGAAAATTAATCTGGCGACTTATTCTATCATAACCTCTTTCAATAACAAACATTTTTTCTTTTGCAGAAATAAGTGTTTTTAACGACATATTTTGTAGAGAATAAATACCCAGCATACTAATACTAAGCACAGCAAGAGCTATCATTACTTCTAAAAGAGTAAAGCCTTTTTGTAATTTTATATTATTCATTATTTTCCTGCTGTTTTATACTGTGTAGTCATTAGTAATGGGATAGACTCTATTACTCTGCCATCATTAAGAGTTAATTCAAAATAATCACACATACCATCGGGGTATATTCTAATAGCATACTCATTGCCTTGTGTTTGGTATCTGTTTATTACAGTATTTACTACTTCTTTAATATCAGGTATTGTTTTAGTTTCTTTATCATGGGTTAATAAATTAGCACTTCCTTTAAAGCCAGTTATAACAATAGGTTGCCCCAGCTCAATAGAGCGTTCCCATTCTGCTTTAATAAGTTTATCTAAATAATCAAGTTGTGGGTCTATTCCCACACTTTTTGCTGTGAATTTTGGTGTTAAGCTCATAAGACCAATGCCTATAATAAGCATAACTATCATTATTTCCATTAAAGTAAAAGCATTTTTATTTTGCACTAGCTTATTCATAATATTAAAAACAAAGGGAAAGAATATAATATCTTTCCCTTAATTAGCTTATTGACCTATTGTATATGAAGCAATATCAGCATTATAATTTTCACCGCCTTCCTGACCATCTGCTCCAAAAGTAATTATTTCATAATCTCTATTTTCATCTTCTGTTGGGCTTCTATAAATATAGTCATTACCCCAAGGGTCTTTTGGAACACTGCTTGTTGAAAGGTATCCACCCGGACTCCAATTATTTGGAATAGGGTCTAATTCTGGCTTTTCAACAAGAGCCTGTAAGCCTTGGTCTGTTGTAGGATAGTTGCCATTTTCAAGTTTATACATATTTAAAGCACTTTCTATTGCTTTAATATCATTTATAGCTTTTGTAACCCTTGCTTTATCTGGTGCACTCATAATTTTAGGACCAATAAAAGTAGCTAAAAGCCCCAAAATAACAAGCACAACCATAAGTTCAATCAATGTAAAGGCAGGACGCATTTTTCTTTTTTGCATATTTAATAACCTCATTTTTATTTGTTAAATTTATCAAAAAATATCATAAATTAGCTAAAAAATCAATAAATCATTTAATTTTTAAAATTATTATATTATATAGTTATTATGAAAAAATATTTTTTACCAACAATAATATTTATTACTGTATTAATATATTTTATATCTTGCATTTATATTTATGGTATTTCAAATATATCATTTTATAATATAGCACTTTTTTTATTTGCATCACCTTTATTAGAAGAGTATATTTTTAGAGGTTTAGTTCAAAAGAAAATCAATCAATTTATAAATAAAAGTTCATTTATATATATTTCCTACGGTTGTATTATATCATCATTTATATTTGCACTTATCCATTTTATTATTAATAATTATTCTTTTATAAACTTATTAGTATTTTTTCCATCTATATTTTTAGGATATTTGTATGATAATTATAAAACATTAAAACTTCCGATATTATTTCATAGTTTTTTTAATATTAATATATTTATTTCATATCCTTTACATAAATGGATATTTTTTAATTGAAAAAATATAGAGAAAGTGCAAAAGGTATAAAAAAATGTTTGCAATTTATATAATAAATTGATATTTCATATAACATGGTTAATTTTAAACTTCCTTATTTGGTTTATCCTATTGTTATAGGCATATCAGCAGGTTATTTAATTTCTGCTATTGCAGAAAGTGTTTTTATGTCACCAAAGCCACTGCCTGTGCCAAGGATAAAAAAAATAGAAAAAGGCTCTTTTGATGTCCATAAAGCAGCAGAAGATATTATTGCTAAAAATATTTTTATTCTAGATACTGCTCCAACAGCTGTTGCAAATAGTACAGGTTCTAGTAATGATGGAGAGCCTCTTATTACAAAAGATGGTGCACCATTAAACCCACCACCTCCATTTAAAGCAGTATTAATTGGCATTATATATAATGAAGTGAACCATACTGGTATTGCTACAATTACACTTGATAATAATACAATAAGCCTTGCTCTTGGTAAAACAAAGGAAGGAATTACATTAGTTGATTTATCTTTCAGCTTTGCAACAATAGAAAAAGATAAAAAACGATATTCGTTAGTTATAGATAATGGTGGAGTAGTGCAGTCTATGGCACAAAAACAGCCATCGCAACAAGCATTATCTACTAATGTTAAGATACATGACAGCGGAACAAATATTAATATTACAGTTCCTCGTGATGAGCTTAAAAATGATTTAAAAGATATAAATAAAGTATTGCAAAGTGCAAGAGTTGCCACTTTTTATGAAGAAGGAAATTTTATGGGTTATAGAGTGGCTATGTTAAAACCAGAATCGCCTTTATTAAAACTTGGATTAAAAGTTGGTGATGTTATTACAAGAATAAATGGCAGTGAGCTTACAAATCCAGCAGCTTTATTTAATATGTTTTCTCAAATTGACGATATATCAGCATTAAATGTGGATATGTTACGAAATAATGAAAAAAAATCCTTATTTGTGGAAATTAGATGAAAAATAAACTATTTTTATTACCGTTACTTATTATATTATTTTTTGCATATAATTTATATGCTCAACAAAATGATTATTCTGTAAATTTTAAAAATGTTCCAATGAAAGATTTTGTTACATTTGTTTCTGAATTTACTGGGAAAAATGTTATATATAATGAATCAGATTTAAAAGGTAATGTAACTATTTCTTCTCAAAAGAATATGGACGCAAAAGAAATTCTTGATATATTTTATTCTGTTATGAAGTTAAATGGTTATCAGCCTATTACAAAAGGTGATACTATACAAATCGTTGCAGAAAAAGATATGCAGGCTTTTGATGAAGATATAAAGGTAGGTAATGCTGGTAAAAATTCTGCTGGATATATAACAACAGTTATGTCCCTTGAAAATTATAATGCGGCAACTATTTTGCCTATATTAAATAGAATGAAATCTAAAACAGGCTATGTGGAAGCAGTAAAAGGCTTAAATATTGTAGTTGTTAAAGATGACATTTCCCGCATTGATAAAATGATGGCATTAATAGGCAAAGTAGATAAAACAGCAGCAGAATATAAATTTTATACTCTGCCTCTTCAATATAGTATTGCCAGTAAAATTGAACAGCAAATTACTAAATTTTTTAATGAGCTTGCAAAAAATTCTATTAATTCAACTTCGCCAGTAATTATATCAGATGATATATCTAATACATTAATTATTGCTGCTACTAAAAAAGATTATGAAAAAATATCTACAATTATAGCAAACCTTGATACTAAAAATATGGCAATAAATACAGAGCCACGAGTTTTTTACCTAAAAAATGCAAGAGCAGAAGATGTGGAAAAAGTTTTATCAAAACTTGTAACATCTCTTTCACAGCAGGCAGGTAAAACTGGAACAAGCACAACTTCGTCTAATTCAAAAGTAAGTATATCATCAGATAATGCAACAAACTCTATTTTAGCAATAGGGGATAAAGAGTTATATGATAATTTAGACTCTTTAATATCTAAACTTGATGTTCCTCGCCGTCAGGTATATGTGGAAGCATTAATTTTAGAAACTACCATTGATAAAAGCTCTCAATTCGGTGTTGAATGGTTTATGGGTGGTGGTAGTGAAGCAGGTGCAGTTGTAGGCAGTAGTGCCAATTCTGGTGCATTAGGTAGTATTATAGGCTCTATTACGCAAGGTGCGTCCAGCATTTCAGGGCTAGGCACAGGGCTTGGTGTGGGAGTAATAGGTAATATTATATCTTTTCAAGGTGCCAAATTTCCATCTATTGGTGCATTGATTTCTGCTCTTCGCACATCAAGTGGTATTAATATTATTTCAAACCCGCAGATATTAACACTTAATAATTCATCAGCAGAAGTATTTGTTGGCGAAAATATGCCATATCAGACAAGCACAAAATATGACTCTAATAATAACCCTATCCAAACTTACGATTATAGAGATGTTGGTGTAAAATTAAAAGTTACGCCACAGATTACAAGTGATGATATGGTAACCCTTGCTATTGAACAGGAAATTAAGCAAGTGGCAGATTCATCTGTTGGTAGCACTGCACCTACAACACTTACAAGAAGCACAAATACAAGTGTAAAATTAAAAAATCACTCTATTATGGTTATATCAGGTATGATTAGAGATGATTCTTCAAGGTCTATTTCTGGTATTCCGGGGCTTTCACAAATCCCAGTTTTGGGCTGGCTTTTTAAAAGAGAAACTACAAGAGTTAATAAAACTAATGTTATGCTTTTCATTACAGCTCATATAATAGATACTCTTGAAGATAACGATAAACTTATGGAAAGTAAGCGTGCCACTATGGAAGATTTTAACCGTCAAGGTGATACAGAATTTCGTAAAGGTGCTTTTACTGATACTGGTAGGTCTATACAGCTTAAAAATGAAATAGAAGGTTTATCACCGGAAGAGGCACAAAAAACTCAAAGCCAACGAGATAAAGAAAAGGCAAAACAATCAAAAGCAGATAAAAAAGCAGAAAAAGAACGGCAAAAAGCAATAGAGCAGGCGGAAAAAGAAAATGCCAAAAAAACTGCAAAAGAAGATGAGAAAGCAGTAGAAGAAAATACTAAATTATTAACACCTGCTGATATTAATAATAATGTATCACCTAATAACCAGCTTTTAAATAGTGAAGATGGTGGAGATACAAATATTATTAGTCCTGAAAATTAGGGTATATAATATATGAGTATTGATTTTGACAGCATAAAATCTCAATATATGAAATTTCCTGATAAAAGTGATTTTGTGCCAGTTTATGAAGATAATGGCAGTATAAAATTTTATTATGCAGATGATTTTGGTCTTCAAAAAGCAAAATTTATGAGTTTTTCTCTTGGAATTAGTCCATCTTATGAATATGCAGAAAAAAGGCATATATTAGAAATTTTGGAAAGTTTTGGTGGCGAAGTTGATGATATGGCATCAGATAATGAAAGCGATGATTTAGAAGATGATGCTAATATATTAACATCATCTTATGATGATGCACCAGTTATACGGTTAGTTAATCAGATAATTATTAGTGCCGTTAAAAATGGAGCTAGTGATATTCATTTTGAAGGTAGAGACGGTGCTTTTTTAATCCGCATAAGAGTAGATGGCTGTTTAAATACATTAAAAACATATCCTAAAAGTGTCCATGACCCTATACTTGCCCGCATAAAAGTTATTGGTCAACTAGATGTGGCAGAAACAAGGCGGGCTCAAGATGGAAGAATAAACTTAAAAATAGGTAACCGTGTAATAGATATTCGTGTATCTACAATGCCATCTATTAATGGAGAAAAGGCAGTTCTTCGTATATTAGAGCGTTCTTCTGATTTTACTTCTTTACAGCAGATAGGTTTAGACGGGGAACTTTATGAAAAATTCCGCCCATATTTAGATAGACCTAATGGTATTATTTTAGTTACAGGTCCAACAGGTAGTGGTAAAACAACTACTCTTTATGCTAGTCTACTTGCTATGAATAGAGATAATAAAAATGTGGTTACAATAGAGGACCCTGTTGAATATCATATTGATAATGTTACACAAGTGCAAATGAACCCAGCTGTTAATTTAACATTTGCAGCTGCTATTAAAACATTTTTAAGGCAGGACCCAGATATTATATTAGTTGGTGAAGTTAGAGATAATGAAACAGCAGAAGCAGCTATTCAAGCATCATTAACAGGGCATTTAGTGCTTTCCACACTACATACAAATGATTCACCAACAGCAATTGCTAGACTTATTGAAATGGAAGTAGAACCATTTTTAATTTCATCATCGCTTGCTATTGTTATAGGTCAAAGACTTGTTCGTAAAATATGTCCGCATTGTCAGGAAGAAGTGCAATCAGATGATTATATTAAATCAACTTTTGCTCGTGCAGGATTAGAAATAAATAGTTATATTAAAGGCAAAGGCTGTTCCAACTGTTTTAATACAGGTTATAGAGGTAGGATAGGTATATTTGAAATGCTTGAAATAACAGACAGCTTGCGGAGTTTAATAAATAAGCGAGCATCAAGTTATGATATAAAAGAAGCAGCACGGCAAGAAGGTTTTCGCACTATGTTTGAATATGGTGCAGAACTTGTAAAAAAAGGCATAACTACACCATCGGAAGTGCTTTCTGTTACAAAGGTTGATTAATGGCAGCATATAGTTATAAAGGTATATCAAAAACAGGAAAGGAAGTAAAAGGTGTCCGCGAAGCTCCCAGTAAGCATATTTTAACAAGTGAACTTTTATCAGAGGGGATATTTGTTTCCTCTATTTCTGATATGCAATCAAAACCATCTATTTTTGCTAAAATACAGGAAATATTTGCTAAAAAAATCAACTTGGCAGATACTTTTTTTCAACTTTCTCTACTTTTAAGAAGTGGTATACCACTTGTGGAAGCATTAGGTATTGTTGCAAAAAGCACAAAAGAACAGCATTTAAAAAATGCGTTAATGGAATCAGCCTCAAAAATATCAGAAGGTATGCGTTTTTCAGAAAGTTTATCAAAATATCCTAAAATATTTGAACCAATGTATGTAAATTTAATAAAAGCGTCAGAACAGGTTGGAAAACTTGCTGCTGTTTTAGCAGATATTGCAGTATATGAGGAAGATAAACGAAAAAATACAGATAAAATTAAAACTGCTATGGTCTACCCTATGACAATACTTGTTATGGGATTTGCAGTGCTTGGTTTTTTACTAGCATTTGTTGTGCCTAAAATGGAATCAATCTTTTCATCAATGAAACAGCAAATACCAGCTTCAACACAATTTTTATTAAAGGCTTCTGATTTTGTTAGTGAGTATGGTCTTATTCTTTTAATTTTTATTATGTTTATTATTTTTTCTATTAGGTATCTTTATGGCAATAATGATAAATTTAGGCTTGCAGTTGATAAAAAATTATTTAAGATTAATTTGATTTCACATGTATCAGTATCTAAATTTGCCCATGTTCTATCATTCCAATTAAAAGAAGGCTTGCCTTTAACAGATGCTTTACATTATGCTTCTCTTATTATTGATAATAAGTATATGTTTAATATTGTTAGTCAGGTTAGGGAAGCAGTGCAGGCTGGCACAAAATTTTCTACTGCTGTTAGAAATGCAGGTATTTTTCCAGAGCTTTTTCCGGCAGCTGTATCAACGGGCGAGTCTTCTGGCAATATGCCTGAACTTTTAGAGCGGGTAAATGAGTTTTACTCTAAAAATGTGGATAAATTTTTGACTTCTTTTATTTCTGCCATTGAGCCTATTTTTATTGTTATTATTGGTGTGCTTGTAGGTTTTATTGTAGTATCTATTATGCAACCACTTTTCTCTATGAATGCTTTGGTGCAGTAGTATGGAAAATATTACAAATTATTATGGTTTTATTTTAGCAGTTATTGTGCTTTCCATTACGCCGGGTGCTGATACTGTATTTATATTAACAAAATCTATTGCTGGTGGTTATAGACAGGGATTAGCATCAGTTGTTGGTATTGTGTGCGGTTTATTTGTTCATACATCTTTGGCAGCTTTTGGGCTTTCTGTTATATTAATGACATCTGCACTTCTTTTTAATATTGTAAAAGTTGCAGGGGCTGCTTATCTTATTTATCTTGGTATAATGTCATTAAAATCAAAATCAAGTATAGATATTAATAAGGAAAATGCTGCATTATCTTTTTTATCGGTTTTCAGACAGGGCTTTATTACAAATATACTTAATCCAAAGGTTGCTCTTTTCTTTTTAGCACTTCTTCCGCAATTTGTAAAACATAATACAGAAAGCAGTGCTGTTCCATTTTTAATTTTAGGACTAACATTTATATTTATAGGCACAGTGTGGAGCCTTTTTTTAGTTTTAGCTTCTGCTAGTATTTCAAGCACATTAAGAAAGTCTAAATTTTCATATTACTTAAATAAAATAGCGGGTATAATATTTATTACATTAGGTTTAAATATATTAAGGCTTAAAAATTAGCTGTAATTATTTCATTAATTACCCTTATACCTGCAAAACCATAAAAATTATCTTTTATTGTATTAATATTTGCAAGATTTATACCACCAAGAGCAAATACTTTTTTAGATTTGTCATATTCTACTATTCCTAATGGTGTTACTTTATATTCTTTTGGAGTATTATATATTGGGCTTAATGTATAATAATCAGCATTTATTTCATTTATTTCATAAGGGCTATGGCTTGAATAACCTATTATAAGATTTGTTGTAGATTTAATAATGTGATAATCTTTAATATTATTTTTATTTAAATGAACGCCATTAAATCCATATTTATCAGCAAGTATATAATTTTCGCTTAATATTAATATACTTTTTTTAACTATTTTTCTTATATTATATAGTTTATTATGAATATCATCAAATTGTTTAATTCTAAACCAAATAATATCTGCAATACCATCAAGTTTTTCTGCTGTTTTAAAAAGTTTATCTTTAAAAAAATTATCATCTAATACTGCTAAAAATTTTAATCCTAAAAACATATCGCTTTTATAACCTACATTTATAGCATACAATATAATATTGATTGTTTATTCAATCAATAAAAAAATAGTAGAAAAAAATATTATAATGTATATAATAAGCAAAAAACATAATATTATGGTAAGGACTGTATGAAAAAAATTCAAATATTATTTATTATACTTCTTGCCTCATGCACTTATTCTTATGGTGCAGATGTTTCTTTTAGTCAGGCTCTTGAAAGCCTTTATGGAACACATGAGGGTATAGCTCAGGCAGAAGCTGATTATAAACAAAAGGAATATTCAAAAAAAGCTGCTTTGGGGCTTTACTCTCCCCGTATTTCTTTAAATGCAGCTTATGCTTATTTTGGAAATGATTTAACTATGGATGTGGATTTAAGTCCTGTAAGTAATACAGTGAATGGTGTTTTTAATAACATAGGTAGTTCACTGCCAATACCATTGCCACCTATCAGTTTGCCATCATCTATGGAACAGGTTGTCCAAAAAGACCAATTTTTTACACTTAATGCTGCTATGATTTGGCCAGTATTTACTGGTGGTAAAATATATGCTGCTAATAAGGCAGCTAGTGCTAATTTAGACATTGCAAGATATGGTAGAACTATCCGCCATGATGAGCTTGGTATTGCTATGGCTGAAAAATATTTTACATTACGCTTTATACAAGATATTATTGCATTGAAAGAAGATGTTAGAAACTCTATGCAGGAACATTATAATAAAGCATTAAAACTAGAAAAGGCTGGTATGCTTGCAAAAGTTGAACGATTGCATGCAGAAATGGCATTATCAGACGCCGAAAAATCACTTGATACATCTATAAGGGAAGCAAAACTTGTAGAATCAGCTTTAAAGTCAATGATTAGTAGCACTGATGAAAATATTAATCCATCTACTCCGCTTTTTATTATTAGTTCAGATAATATTGAAACATTAATCTTCTTTCAAGATATGGCTTCATCAACTAATGCTAGATTAAAACAAGTGCAAAGTGCTTCAAAACTTGCACATGCTGGGGTTATTAACAGCACTTCATCATTTATTCCTAAAATAAATGTTTTTGGTATGGTAAATATTTATGATTATCAACTTACAAGTCTTGCCCCAGATTATATGGTAGGGTTGCAAATGTCATTAAATTTATTTGATGGTTTGCAAAATTATCATCAATTAAAGTCAAGTAAAACAGTGGAAGAAAGCACAAAACTTATGGCAGCTAGGGCAGAAAAAGACATTAGAACATTAGTAGAACAACAGTATATAATAATGGAAAATGCAAGGGCAGATTATAATGCTTCACTAAAATCTCTTGCTTTTACAGAAGAGTATCTCCGTGCAAGACAAAAGGCATTTAATCAGGGTATGGCTACAAGTTTAGATGTGGTAGACGCAGAGCTTGCATTATCTAATTCAAAAATGTCTGCAATACAAGCAGCATATAAATTTGATATGGCTTTAATTAGTATGCTTTCAAGTGCTGGTATGTTTGATAGTTTTGAGCTGTATAGGTCAAAGGCATTTGTAGAACCGGGCTTAAATTAATAATATAATTTTTAAATGAGATTTAAAATTACTATGATTTTAATAAAAATATAATAGGCTTTTAGGACAAAAGCCCGCTTGCTGTGAGCGATAGCCAAATTTACTTTGGCGGAGCGTGGTTTAAAAATTCTAGGACAGAATTTTTAATAAAAATATAATAAGTTTTTAGGATAAAAACTCGCGTAGCGTGAGTGCGGGAGCATTTACTGCGACCAAACGTGGTTTAAAAAAATCACGGATGATTTTTTTAATAAAAATTTAAAAGGAGTTACAACCTATGAAATATATTTATTATTCTGTTGCATTTATAGTTATTGGTGCCATTATTGCAGTTAGTGTATGGTATGCAGCAAGACCGGTTTCATTAACAATACAGGGAGAATTTCATTCAAAACAAGTGCAGGTGGCAGCAAAAGTTCCCGGAAATATTGCAACACTTTCTGTTATAGAAGGGCAAAAAGTTAAAAAAGGCGATATTTTAGCAACTATTGATTCGCCTACTTTAAAAGCAAAAGAGGCTCAGGCAGCAGCAGCAGTAAAGGCAGCTGAGGCACAGCAGAAAAAAGTAGATGATGGAGCTAGACAGGAAGAAATTACAGCACTTTATAATGTGTATCAAAAAGCTGTTGCAGCTGAACAGTATGCTTTTAAAACATATTCAAGAGTAAAATCACTTCATGATGATGGAGTTGTTACTACTCAAAGTTTAGATGAAGCATTAACTCAGTGGAAAGTATTACAAAATGATGTAAGAGCAACAAAAGCAAATTATGAAATGGCAAAAATAGGTGCAAGAAGTGAAGATAAAACAACAGCAGAAGCATTAAAAGAACAGGCACAAGGCGTTTTGCAGGAAGTAATGGTTTTGCTTGACGATACAATGCTTCATGCTCCAATTGATGGGGAAGTATCAACTGTTGTAGTAGAACAGGGCGAACTTGTAACACCGGGGTTTCCTGTTATTACTATTGTAGATTTAGAAGATACATGGGTTACTTTTTATTTAAGGGAAGATTTGTTAAAAGATATACACATAGGAACAGTGATAAATGTTAAAATACCAGCATTATCAGATAGTGAAGTATATCCTGTGGAAGTTCGTTATATTGCACCAGCAGGTAGTTATGCAGTATGGAGTGCAACAAAAACAAGTGCAGATTTTGATTTAAAAACATTTGAAGTAAAAGCATATCCACAGCATCATATAGCAGGTATTAGAGCAGGTATGACAGCAGTATTTTATTCTAATGTTAATCATAAGTAATATATATGGCATCATCAGAATATTTTAAAAATATAAAATATTTTTTTGAAAGAGAGTGGGATTTTCTGCTACATAAACGCAGGAAATTATTTTATTTTATACTTATTACCCCGATTATTTTATATACTATACTTATAGGTGTATTTTCAAATCCAGTAATAAGGGATATTCCTATTGCGGTCATTGATGAAGATAACAGTGCTTTATCGCTAGAATTAATAGGTATAATACAGGCTTCACCCTATGTTAATATTATAGAAAAATTGCCAAGTATGGATAAAGCTGAAAAGCTACTTCGTGGTGGAAATATATATGGAGTGGTGCTTATTCCAAATGATTTTTCAAAAAGGGCATTAGGTCATAAAGGTTCAGAAGTTGTGCTTTATTATAATAATGAGCTTTTTATTGTTGGCAGTCTTGTTAATAAAGGTGTATTTTCTGCTGTCCAAGATTATTCTAATTTTCACAATATAAAATATATAATGAGCCACGGTGTGCCAGCTTATGATGCAGAATTTCAAGTTCATCCTGTAAATATTGGAGAAAAAATACTTTTTAATCCTTATTTAAACTATCAGTATTTTTTTGTATTTGGACTTATTCCTGCAACATTTCAGCTTTTTATAATATGTTCTATAATATATGGAATGCTTTATGAAGAGCGTTCAAGAAAATTTTTAGAAGTAATAGATATTGCAAGTAATCATTCATCAGCTTATGTATTTGGAAAATTACTTCCTTATACAATATTATTTGTATTTTCTAGTATGTTTATGCTTTTTGTTATATTTGTATATATGAAAGTGCCAATGAATGCTGGTTACTGGAAGATTATTTTTGCAACACTAATGTATATGTATGTTTCAATAGCAGCAGGGCTTTTTATTGCAGTTATTCTTCGTCCACTTGCATTTAGTGCAGCAGCAGTATATGCAGCCCCTACATTTGCTTATGCAGGTGTATCTTTTCCACAAGTAGCAATGCCAAAATATGCTTATTATTTAAGTGAATTTTTTCCATTAACTCACTATCATAGAGTGCTTGTCAATGAAGCAATAAGAGGCAGTAGTCCATATAATTCTACAAATCATGATATATTGTATCTTTTTTTATTAGGCACTATTTTGGTAATTATATCTACAATAGTTATTAAGTTACATAGCCATAGATATATTAGGAGTCAGGTATGAAAAACTTGTTCTCTATTATAAAACTTGAATATAGAAGAATTATTTTTGATATGCTTTCAATTACTATTATATTTGTTGGCACAGCATTTTATTCTTTTTATTATCCATTTCCTTATGAAAATGATATTGTTCGTAAAATGCCTATTGCAGTTGTGGATTTAGATAAGTCAGATTTAAGCGAGAAAGTTATAACAATGCTTAATAATACAGAAAGTTTAAGAGTTATACAATATCCATCTATGGAGGAAGCTAAAAAGGGAGTTTATTTAAGGGATATTTTTGGTATAATATATATTCCAAATAAATTTTATAAAATGGTAGCAAAAGGTGAAAGCCCAACAGTATCTGTTTTTGCGGATGGTTCATATTTTATTCTTTATTCTACTACTATTGCAGCAGCAACGCAAATTGTTTTAATGACGGCAGCAGGTGTAAAAATACAAAAGATGACAATGGTAGGTGTTCCATTAACTGATGCAATTCTTTTGCAATCAGCAGTTAATGTTACAGCAAAGCCAGTTTTTAATCCAAAAGGTGGCTATGTGGGTTTTGTTGCACCAGCAATCTATGCTGTTATTGTTCAGCAAATTTTATTAATGGTAATATTACTTGTTCATGCAACAGGATATGAAAGAGGATATGGATACCCAGAAAGGACTTCTACTTTTACAATATTATGTGCAAAAATGATAGTTTATATGACAATTTTTGCTGCTATTTTTTCATTTTTCTTCACAATTGGTCCTATGGCTTTTGGTATTCAACTGCATAATTCACTTTTAGAAGCTGTAATGTTTGCTATTCCTTATGGGCTTTCTATTGGATTATTTGGTATCACATTAAGTGTATTAGCAAGAGATAGAGATGCTGTCCTTTTAGTGCTACTTATGACATCTATCCCTTTTGTTATGCTTGCAGGTTTTATATGGCCACATTGGATGATGCCAGACTGGATAAGATATTTTTCATATATTTTTCCATCAACTCCGGGAGTAACAGGCTTTTTATATATTCGTCAAATGGGAGCAGACATAACAGATATTATGCCTAGATATATTAATCTTTGGATACAAGTGGCAATATATTCTATAAGTGCATTTTTTGCAGTTAGATGGCAACAAAAACAGAAACAATTTATGATTTAAAATAAGTTTTATTATTAAATTGCAAAATATAAAAAATTATAATATAGTAGAGCAATTTATAAAGGAGATATTATGAAATATTTAAAATTATTACTTACAGTTTTTATTCTTATTCCTTTTTTTGCATTTGCTACCCCAAAAGATGTGCTAAATGGTAAAGAGTTCATTTCTGAAAAATACCCATCTATTTTAATAGGTTTTAGAAATGGTGGTATATATGGATATGCCCTTATTAATACATATATGGGGACTTACGAAATCAAAGATGATAAAAATATAAGATTTAGTTATATGGCTTATACAAAAATGGAAGGCACAATAGAACAAAAGGATGGAGAATACGAGTATTTTGACTATTTAAGAAAAACTAAAACATATAATTATAATAGCAAAACTGGTGTTTTAACAATAGGCGATATGAAATTTAATCAGCGAAAATAATAACATTTTTTAATATTAATAAGCCACTTATTTTTTAAGTGGCTTTTTTGTGTAAAATAATAAATTTATAAATTTACAGCTGTAAAAAAATATATCTAATGAAACTTAAATGTGTCTAAAATATTAATTGTAGGTGGTATTGTTTGTATAAATCTGCTTATTACAATACTTATCATGCTAAATAAGTTTATTTGAAAAGCGTTGAGTATATATTATTTGCAAGTTATAGTTTATACTATTATAATATATAAAGCAGATTTAATTTTGTAAATTTCTGTTGGGATTAAAATGTGTTTTTAGATTATAAAAAGTTTATCAAAATAAAATATTTATTATTTTTCACTTTTTTTTCATTGCTAATCTATTTTGTTATAGAAGTTTTTATGGCATCATATACTTTACATGAATCACAACATTTTGTAGATAAAATAAATTATAAAAATTATAAAAAATCATCACAAAATATATTATATATATTCAAAGAACCATTTATAGCTATTCATGCAGTATATAGTAAAGAAAAGTTATATAAATATATAAGAAAATATAAAGGTATAGAAACAGATATAGTATATAAAAATAATAATTTTTATATAGCACATGATGATATAGAAAATATAGAAAAATATACTATAAAATTAAATAATATTTTTGCATATATAAATGAGTTTAAAGATACAAATATGATATATGGGGGGGGGAATTACCGATATTATGGTTAGATTGTAAGAATGTCAATAATATAAATTACCAAACATATATAGATGATTTACTAAAATTAATAGATGATTATAATATAGATAAATCAAAAATTATAATTGAAAGTGATAAAATAGTTTTTTTGCAATATTTTAAAAATGCAGGCTTTATGACAAGCTATATGTTTGACCCACTTTTTAATAAAAATATAAAAGAAAATACTAATATAGTAATGAATATACTGCAAGATATTGATAAATATGATATAGATTTTATAAGTAGCAATGTTAAGAATTATTATTTACTAAAAAATTTATTTCCTAATATTAAGAAAAATTATTGGTTTAGTGGAAGCTCTTTGCAAATGAAACTACGCTCAATTTATATTAGGTATATAATATTGAAAGATAAAAATACAGGTATTCTTCTACTTGATTATTAATATAATATATATAAATGATTAATTATATTATAGAAATAGGCTATTTATAAGAAATATTGCTTATAACCATAAAATAAAAAAATACTGGAAAATCAATAAAAAAATACTTGATATTTACTTAAAAATATGTAAAAGTATCTATCCACGCATAAAGTGTTATACTTATATTTATGTTTAGAGATAAAATATTATCTATTAAGTTAATAATAAGGCATTTTAGCCTTTTAAATAAAAGATTTTGTGCGATAAGCTTTTAAGCCTTTTATGCACAAATACATATTATCAGGATATCCTATCTGGTATATGTGAAAAATTTTAGAGGAAATCTAATGGCAAAAATTGATGTATTTGATGTGAAAAACTCAAAAGTCGGTTCTGTTGATTTGCATGATGCTATTCTTGATTATCCAGTGAATACTGTATTAATTCATGAAGTAGTTAAAATGCAACTTGCTTGTAGAAGAGCAGGGACACATGCAACTAAGACTAAGGGTTTAGTTTCTGGTGGTGGTAGAAAGCCATGGAAACAAAAAGGGACTGGCAGAGCAAGAGCTGGTTCTTCAAGGTCTCCATTATGGAGAGGTGGTGGCACTATATTTGGTCCACAACCAAGAGATTATTCTTATTCTATGCCTAAGAAAAAGGTTAAAAACGCGTTAAGAAGTGCAATCCATGCAAAATATGATGCAGGTGCAGTTGTTGTTTTAGATAACCTTTTTGTAGAAAATGGCAAAACAAAAGAAGCAGTTGAAATCTTAAAAGCTTTCAATGCTAACAGAAGAGTTCTTATTGTAGTTGATGCAGTTGATGAGAAAGTTGCTAGGGCTTTCAGCAACATTCCTTATGCTGACATATTACATGTAAATGGTTTAAATGTTTATGATATTATGAACTCTTACAAAATAATTTTCCTCAAAAACAGTCTCCCTATGGTAGAAAAAGCCACAGGCGTTGCAGTGGAAGGTGAATAATGATTACTAAGTATGATGTTATAAGAAAACCCTTTCTTACTGAAAAAGCTATGATGATGCAGGAAAAAGGTCTTAATACTGTTGTTTTTCAAGTGCATACAGATGCTACTAAAACACAGATTAAAGAAGCTGTTGAAGATTTACTTAAAGTTAAAGTTGAGCATGTTCGCACAATGAACTTTAAAGGTAAAGAAAAACGCTTTGGCAAAATTCTTGGCAGAAGAAATGATTGGAAAAAAGCTATCGTTACTCTTAAAGAGGGCGAAAAGCTTGATATAGTGTAATGGGAGAGTGGTAAATGGGTATAAAAACCTTTAAACCGACGTCAAAAGGCGTTCGTTTTAGAACAAACAGCGATTATGCGGATATCACATCTTCTACTCCGGAAAAATCGCTTACAACAGTTCTTCAATCAAAAGGCGGTCGTAATAATAGAGGCCGTATAACAGTTCGTCATCAAGGTGGTGGCAATAAAAAATTATACCGTATTATTGATTTTAAAAGAAATAAAGACGGTATTCCAGCAACTGTTTCAACAATAGAATACGACCCGAATCGTTCTGCTCGTATTGCATTAATTATATATAAAGATGGTGAAAAACGCTATATAGTTGCACCAGTATCTTTAAAAGTTGGCGATATTGTTCAAAGTGGTCAAGGTGCTGATATTAAAGCAGGTCATGCAATGGCATTAAAAGATATGCCTGTTGGAACAGTTATACATAATGTGGAATTAAGACCGGGTAAAGGTGGGCAGTTAGCTCGTTCTGCTGGTTCCTATGCACAACTTCTTGCAAAAGAAGGTGAATATTGTCATGTTCGTCTCCCATCTGGTGAAATTAGACTTGTTAAAGCTGAATGTAAAGCTACTATTGGTCAAGTATCTAATACAGAACATGAAAACTTAAAAATTGGTAAAGCTGGTAGAAAACGCTGGAAAGGTGTTAGACCTACTGTTCGTGGTGTTGCGATGAACCCTGTTGACCACCCAATGGGCGGTGGTGAAGGTAGAACAAGTGGTGGTCGCCATCCTACTACACCTTGGGGTAAACCTACTAAGGGTTATAAAACTCGTAAGAAAAATAAACCATCTAATAAGTATATTGTATCTAAAAGATAGCATGATAGGAGGGCAAGGTGCCAAGATCGCTTAAAAAAGGACCTTTTATAGACGCACATGTTGAAAAAAAGGTAAAAGAAGCTAAAGAAACTAACAGCAAACAAGTTATCAAAACTTGGTCTCGCAGAAGCACTATCGTGCCAGATATGATAGGCTTAACATTTGCTGTGCATAATGGAAATAAATTTATCCCTGTCTATGTTACTGAAAACATGGTAGGTCATAAGTTGGGTGAATTTTCTTTGACTAGAACATTTCGTGGTCATAAGAAAGATGATAAAAAGGTCAAAAGGTAAGACGTATGGATGTTAAAGCAACAGCCAAGTTCGTTCGGGTATCCACACGAAGAGCCCGTGAGGTAGCAGCACTTGTAAGAGGTAAACAAGTTGAGGAAGCTATGGCTATCCTTAAATTTACACCTCGTAAAGCAGCAGTGGCAATTGCCAAAGTATTAAAATCAGCTATGGCAAATGCTGAAGAAAATCACAAAGTTCGTGATGTGACCCGTTTTAAAATAAGCGAACTTAGAATTGAAATGGGGCCACCTATGAAGAGGTTCACTCCTCGTGCATACGGTAGGGCATCTCTTATCCGTAAACCGACTACACACATTAAAGTAGTCATTAATGATGAAACGGAGGTGAAATAGTGGGACAGAAGGTTAATCCTAATGGTTTCAGGCTCGGTGTGAACAGAAACTGGAATTCTGTTTGGTATTCTAATAAAAAAGAATACAGTCAAAATTTAATTGAAGACATCAGAATCCGTAAGTATTTAAGACAACGCTTAAACCAAGCAGGTATTGCACAAATTGGCATTGAGCGTATGAGTTCTAAAATCAGAGTAACTCTCAATACTAGCCGTCCGGGTATTGTTATTGGTAAAAAAGGTGCGGAAATTGAAAAGCTCAAAAGTGAGCTTAAAAAATTCACTTCGGCAGAAGTATTACTTGTTATCCGTGAAGTGAAAAAACCTGAACTTGATGCAACATTAGTTGCAGATTCTATTGCTCAACAGCTTATTCGCCGTGTAGCTTTTAGAAGAGCTATGAAAAAAGCTGTTTTACAAACACTTAAATCTGGTGCATTAGGCATCAAAGTTATGTGTGGTGGCAGGCTTGCAGGTGCCGATATTGCACGCAGTGAATGGTATATTAAAGGACGCGTTCCTCTTCAAACACTTCGTGCAGCTATTGATTATGGAACAGCAGAAGCACTTACAGCTTATGGCATCATAGGTGTAAAAGTGTGGATATTCACTGGTGAAATCCTTGAAGACAGAAGTGGCAAGGGGGCAGAATAATTATGTTAATGCCAAAGAAAACCAAATACCGCAAAATGTTTAAAGGCCGTATAAAAGGTAAAGCTCAAAAAGGCAATACTGTTGTTTATGGTGATTTTGGATTAGTAAGCGAAGATAAAGCAAAAATAACAAGTCGTCAAATTGAAGCGGCTCGTATTGCAATTAACCGTTACTTAAAGCGTGGTGGTGATGTTGTAATTAGAATATTCCCTCATAAGCCTATTACTAAACGACCAGCTGAGGTTCGTATGGGTAAAGGTAAAGGTCCATTAGAAGGATATGTTGCTCCTATTAAAGAAGGAACAGTGTTATACGAAATCGGTGGAGTAGATGAAGCATTAGCAAGAGAAGCTTTCCGCCGTGCAGCTCATAAACTGCCTGTTAGGTGTAAAGTTATTGCAAAAGCTGCAACAGAAGAGGTGAAATAGTGAAAGCAGCTGAAATTCGTGAATTAAGCACAGAAGAATTAGTGAAAAAAGAAGCGGAGTTAAGAGAAGATTCTTTCCATCTCCGTTTTAAACTTTCTACTGGCGAGCTTGAAGATACATCTAAAATCAAACAAACTCGTAAGGATATTGCTCGTATTAAAACAATACTAGCTGAGCGTCGTAAGCAAGAGGTTGCAAATGGAAAGTAGAGGGCGTAGGAAAGTTCGTCGCGGCATAGTCGTAAGCGATAAAATGCAGAAGACAGTTACTGTTAAAGTAGAGCGTCAAGTATTGCATCCAATGTATAAAAAATTCATCAAACGCAGTAAAACTTTCTTTGTTCATGATGAAGAAAATACTGCAAGAGTGGGTGATTTTGTTCAAATAGTTGAAACAAGACCACTTAGTAAGAATAAACGCTGGAGAATCGAGAGCATCATTACACGCTCTGTTGAGTCTACAAGCGAGGAGACTGTTTAATGATTCAAGTTCAATCTCGTATGACAGTTGCTGATAACTCTGGTGCGCGTGAAATCATGTGTATTAAAGTAATAGGTGGTTCTCGCAAACGCTATGGTAAAGTTGGCGACATTATAGTGGCAAGTGTAAAAGATGCTAGCCCAGATAGCAATATTAAAAAAGGTGCGGTTGTCCGTGCCGTTGTAGTCCGCACTGCTAAGGAAAAACGCCGTGCAGATGGAACATATATTAAATTTGATGATAACGCAGCTGTTTTATTAAATAAACAAAATGAGCCTATTGGCACTCGCGTTTTCGGTCCAGTTGCCAGAGAATTAAGGGGTAAAGGTTTCCTTAAAATTGTGTCTATGGCACCTGAAGTATTATAGGAGTTACGAATGCCTATAAAATATAAACTTAGAAAAGATGACCCAGTTGTAGTTATAGCTGGTAAAGACAAAAAGAAAGTATCTAAAATAATTGGTTTAGATAAAGAGAAAGGTCAAGTGGTTGTAGAGAATGTTAATGTTGTAAAGCGTCATACTCGCCCTAACCAAACTAACCCGGACGGCGGTATCATTGAGAAAAATATGCCGTTTTCCATCTCTAATGTAATGTATCATTGCAGTAATTGTAAAACTGGTGTGCGTTTAGGTGTTAAACACTTAGAAAACGGCAAAAAAGTTCGCTATTGCAAAAAATGCAATGAAGTTATTGATAAGGCATAGGTGGAAAGATATGACTGAATTAAAAGAGAAGTATCTCAAAGATGTTGTTCCCCACATGATGAAGACTTTTTCATATAAAAACATTAACCAAGTTCCTGTTGTTGAAAAAGTTGTTCTTAATATGGGTGTAGGCGAAGCAGCAGCTAATGCAAAAGTTCTTGAACATGCTATCAATGATATGACTAAAATAGCTGGTCAAAAACCAGTTGTTACAAGAGCTAAAAAGTCAATAGCTGGCTTTAAAATCCGTGAAGGGCAGGCTATCGGCTGTAAAGTAACTTTACGCCATGATATTATGTATGAATTTTTACAAAGATTTTTCAACATAGCTCTTGCTCGTGTTCGTGACTTTAAAGGTGTAAGCCCAAAATCATTTGACGGTAGAGGCAACTATGCTATGGGTGTTAAAGAGCAGATTATTTTCCCGGAAATTGATTACGATAAAATAGATAAAGTTCGCGGGTTAGATGTAATTATTACTACTACGGCTAAAACTGATGAGGAAGGCAGAGAACTGCTGAAAGCTCTCGGTATGCCTTTCGCTTAAAGTAGGAGGATATGAATGGCTACTACTGCGAAATATAACAGTGCTTTTGAAAAGAAAAAATTTCAAGTGCGTAAGAATAATAGATGCCCACTTTGTGGTCGTCCGCGTGCTTTTATGAGACGGTTTAATATGTGCCGTATGTGTTTCCGTAAACTTGCGTTAAATGGTGATATACCAGGTGTTCGCAAGTCAAGCTGGTAGGATTGGAGGAGCAGCATAATGAGATTGACTGACCCTATTGCTGATATGCTTGCACGCATTCGTAATGCGTTAATGGTTAAGCATTCAGAAGTTACAATACCTTATTCTAAAATTAAAGAAAGCATTGCAGCTATTTTTAGAGATGAAGGTTATATAAAAAATTACAGAATAGTTACAAACGGCAATAAAAAAGACATTATCGTTTATTTAAAATATAATGATATGAATGAGTCTGTTATCCGTGGATTAAAGCGTATATCTAAACCGGGTAGAAGAGTTTATGTTAATACTAAAAATTTAACACTTGTATTAGGTGGTTTAGGTAATGGTATTATATCTACATCTGCTGGTATTAAAACAGTGAAACAATGCCTTAATGAAAAAGTAGGCGGCGAATATCTCTGTCAAATTTGGTAATTGGAGTATAATTATGGCACAAAATAGTCAAGTATCCCAAGAGCCGAAACGCAAAGTATCTCGTATCGGTAAAACGCCAATCACTATTCCGGCGGGGGTAAAAATTAATATTGAGGGCAATCTTGTAAAAGTAGAAGGCCCAAAAGGGAAACTATCACAAGAACTAACTGATGGTATCATAGTTAAAGTTGAAGGCTCTCAGGTAACAGTTGAATGTGCTGATGGCTCTCTTGGTTTAAGACAAAAACATGGGCTTTTCAGAACACTTATTGCTAATATGGTTGAGGGTGTTACTAACGGATTTTCTAAAAATCTTGAAATAATCGGTGTTGGTTATAAAGTTGCTATGAAAGGTAAAGATTTAGACCTTTCTATGGGCTTTTCTCACCCAGTTATATTTAAAGCACCAGAAGGTATAGAGTTTTCAGTTGATGGAACTACTAAAATATCTGTAAAAGGTATAGATAAACAGCTTGTTGGTCAAGTTGCAGCAAATATTCGCAAAATAAGAAAACCAGAACCATATAAAGGTAAAGGTATTCGCTATGCAGGTGAATATGTTGCTATGAAAGCCGGCAAATCTGGTAAAAAATAAGGAGAGCAGATAGTGAGCAGGTTTAATAAAGCTGAAGGACGCGTTAGGCGTCATCTCAGATTAAGAAAAAAAATCCGCGGGACAGAGTCTCGTCCACGCCTTGCTGTATTTAAAAGTAATACAAACATATATGCTCAGATTATCAATGATAAAACTGGGGAAACTATTGTTTCAGCAAGCTCTCTTGAGAAAGAGTTCCGTGCAAAATTCGGTGGTAAATTAAATGTAGAAGTCGCTAAAACTATCGGTGAAACAGTTGCAAAGCGTGCTAAGGATAAAGGCATTTCAACAGTTGTATTTGATAGAGGCGGATTTATATATCATGGCAGAATAAAAGCATTAGCAGATGGTGCTCGTGAAATCGGGCTTGAATTTTAATTAGGGGGTTTGATTTGAATACAGAAGAAAAACAATTATCTGATAAAGTCGTTCACATTGGCAGAGTAACAAAGGTTGTTAAAGGTGGACGCATATTCAAGTTCACAGCCCTTGTTGTAGTTGGTGACCATAACGGAAATGTTGGTATAGGTCATGGTAAAGCAAGAGAAGTGCCTGATGCTATTCGTAAAGCAATGGATAATGCTAAGAAAAATATGGTAAATATACCAGTTGCAAAAGGCAGTATTCCACATGCTATTATTGGTAAATTTGGTGCAAGCGAAATTGTTATGAAACCAGCTGCACCGGGTACTGGTATTATAGCTGGTGGTGCAGTTCGTTCTTTATTTGAACTTGCAGGTATTCATAATATTCTTGCAAAATCTGTTAGAAGTAGAAATCCATATAATTCTTTATATGCTGCTATGAACGGATTTAAAAATATTAGAACAGTAGACCAAGTTGCATCAGCACGCGGTATTGAAATTGCAGACATCGTAAAAAATAATAAATAATTTATGGGGCTTTATGCCCCATAAATATCAAACTTATAAAAAGTTATTATAACTTTTGTCATATTAATATTTTAATATAAAATTACATATTACTTATTATAAACTTTAAAATTTTTATTATGTATATTTTTATCTATGAAATTAATATAAATAAAAATAATACTTGATAAATTAATATAAATAATATATTTATTTATTCATCAATAACGATTTGCGTTAGAGAAAAGCGAGTAAGTCGTTAATTTAGGAGAAAATCAATGCAACTTAATAATCTTAGACCGGGATATGGTGCTAATAAGGACAGAAAACGCAGAGGTAGAGGAACAGGCAGTGGTCAAGGCACTACTGGTGGTCGTGGTAACAAAGGGCAGAATGCAAGAAAAAGTGGACAAGTTCGTCAAGGTTTTGAAGGCGGTCAAATGCCATTACTTCGCCGTATTCCAAAAAGAGGCTTTAATAATGCACAATTTGCTACTGTATATGAAATAGTTAATTTAGCAGATATTGAAGAAAGATTTGAAGCTGGTGAAGTGGTTAATGCAGAAAATTTAAAAGCAAGAAGATTAGTTCACTGTAACGAAGATGGTATTAAAATATTAGGTAACGGTGAATTAACTAAAAAATTAACTTTTGAAGTTGATAAAGTTTCTAAATCTGCTGAGGAAAAAATCACAAAAGCAGGTGGCGAAATTAAATTAATTGAAAAAGTGAAATATACTGCTAAAAAGAAAGAAAAATAATCAATATTTTATAACCGCTTTTATATAAAGCGGTTTTTTCATATATTATCAATTTATTTCACTTATAATATCATTTTTTTACATATTACACAGCTAAAATATAATAAATTAAATATGGCGACATATATTGTCTTATATAAACCGTATATTATTAAAATATTTATTGAGGTGATGATATGTGTATCCATAATAATCAATTAAGCAAACAATCTAGTATTTTATCAGATTTTCTTTATATGCAGTTATCTAGTATAAATTATAATTATGGTATTAAAAATGCACTATATATAATTAATAAATATTCACAAAATTATATCTATAATCACAATGCAGGTAACACGATTTAAAGTTTTATATGGGTAATTATGATGTATGGATATTATCCTATATAATTGATAGTAAAGTGTCATATATTTATAAAAAAAGATAGATATTTTTATTATAAACTATTAATTGATAAGATATTGCATTAACCCCATTTTAATCTCAAAATAAAAGTTATAAAAATATAAAAAATCAGAGCAATATAATATAAAATATGAATTTATTTTAAAATATATCGTAAAAATCATAAATAAAAAAAAGTGTGGGATAAGATATAAAAATAATTTAATAATTCCCACTTGTGATAAAAGAATATTATAATAGTTTAGTGTTGTGCTATTTTCATAATTTATATACAGTAGAATATTACAAAAAAATAAATTTAGGAGGATAAGTTGTGAACGACATTATAACATGTAAAAAAAATCTAAAAGATATAATTGATGAATACAACGATAAACTTAATATAGATGATTATCAACGACCTTATACTTGGAGTGAAGAAGCTGCAAATACATTATTTAATGATATATATAATGCAATGGAAAATAATAAAGAGCAGGAATATAGGCTTGGTTCATTAATACTGCATCATGATAAAGATGCAAATAAATTTAATATTGTTGATGGTCAGCAAAGGCTTATAACAATTGCTTTAATATTAAAGGCTCTTGGTGATGATAATAACTTTTTATTATATAGTAATATAAAAGCAATATCGCGTGATAATATTATTAAAAATTATAACTTATTAAAAAGTAAAGTAAAAGATTTGTGTGATGAAGAAAAAAAACAATATAAAGATTATATAAAAAAATGCACTTTTGCAGTAATTATAACAGAAAATATGGAAGAGGCATTTCAATTATTTGATTCTCAAAATACAAGAGGTAAATCATTAAAACCACATGATTTATTAAAAGCATATCATTTAAGAGAAATGAAAGATGCTGATGAATATAGTAAAGTATCAGTAGTTAAAAAATGGGATAATATGAAAGAAGATAAACTTGCAAGCCTTTTTGCAGATTATTTATATCCTATAATTTGCTGGTGTAAAAAAAGAGATGGGATTTATTATTCAGAAAAAGATATAGATGTATTTAAAGGCATATCAGTTGATAATCAATATAACTATGCACTATATCATAAAAGAAGTGTTGTGATGGCAGAAAAAATTACAAAAGAGTTTTCTTGTTTTTTACATGATAATGCACATAATATGTTCCAACTAACACAGCCATTTTTTGCTGGAGAATATTTTTTTAAATATGTTTTTCATTATTATCAGTTATTATCAGAAGTTGATAAAATAATAAATCAGCACCATACAAATAGTGAAGAAATTCCTAATTATAAAATAGGGGATAAATATGTAAGAAACTTATATATTTGTGCATTGCTACTATTTGCAGATAGATTTGGCATTCATAATTTAGAAAAATTATATATTGATAAGATTTATTATTGGAGTTACTCGTTAAGGCTTGTTATTTATGCACTACAAATAGTCAGTATCAATAAATATGCAATTGGAAACCATGATAGAATTGGAAATATTGCATTATTTGAAAAAATAGCTGAAATGAAAAAACCAGAAGAGATTATGGATATTGTTTTAGTAGATATTGAATCTTGTGATAAATTTAAACCGAATGAAAGCTATATATATAAATCACATAAAGCAATATATAAAAAATATTAAATAAAGAATATAAAAGTGGGGAGTAAATGAATGAGTGAAGATATTATACAAATTAATGTTAAAAATATTTTTGATGATAAATATATAATCCCCATTTATCAAAGGAAATATGCTTGGACTGATAAAGAAATAGAACAGCTTATTGAAGATATTATAACTAATGGAAATAATAAATATTATTTAGGCACTCTTACTGTTGATAAGCGAAAAGATGGTAAATATGAAGTGATAGATGGACAGCAGCGTCTTACCACTCTTTATTTAATAATGCTTTACTTAAATAAAATAAATAAAACTGAAACATCAAAAATAGAAATTCAAAATGTCCTAGAATTTGAAGCAAGGCAGACATACAGCGATGCAATATCAACAATAAAAGAAAATAGCGAATATATAGTAGAAGATGATAATGCCCAAGAAATATATGATGGTTATAAATGTATAGAGAATTATTTCAAAAAAAATAAAAGTATTATAGTTAATAATTCTAAAAAGACTATTACCGAAATACTCAGCGATAGCCTTAAAAAAACTATATTAGTAAGAGTGCAAGTGCCAAGAGGGACAGATTTAAACCATTATTTTGAAATAATGAATACAAGAGGGGAGCAGTTAGAGTTGCACCATATAGCAAAAGCAAAATTTCTTGATATATTAGGAAAAAATAAAGATGAAAAAATTGCATTAAAAAATAAAAAAATTGCGTCAATAGTATGGGATGCTTGTTCCCAGATGAATAAACATATTCAAATGAACTTTGTAAAGGGTGTAAGAGATAAATTATTCTTTCAGAATGTAGATTTTACAGCATTGGGATTTGAAGAACAATGGGAAAGATTAACGGATATATATACAGAGATAGAAGAAAAAGAAGTTTCTGAATTATGTGAAATAGAAGAAGTATTTCAATTAAAAGATATATTAGAAGAATCAAATCAAGTTAAAAACTCAAATAATAAGAAGAATGATAATGATGAAACTTATCCTTTTGAATCTATTATTACATTTCCATATTTTTTATTATATGTAAATGCAGTAATTAATAAAAATAGTAGTTATGATGATATAAAATTATTAGATATTTTAAAAGATAATTATTCAGATGAAGAAAAAGCTAAACAGTTTATATGTTCAATGCTTTGTTGTAGAATATTATTTGATAAATATATCATTAAAAGAAAAAATAATAACAGTAATGATGAAAATATGTCATTAAAATATGTTGTATGTAAAAATAATACATATCAAATGTGTAATACTTATGGAACAACAGATAAAGATTATGAAGAAGACGAAATAGATAAAAGTAAATATACAAGAAAACGATTAATAGTATTGCAATCTATTTTACAGATAACTTATACATCTCAACAAAATAAGCAGTGGATAACAGAATTATTAAAACATCTTTTAAAAAAAGATGGGGAAAATTGGAAAAATAGAGATATAGACAAAGTAACAAACATATTAGAAAAGTATTGTATAGATAGAATTAAAAAGTTTTATGATTGTGAAAATGTAGAACTAACAGAAGCAAGTTTTAATGATAAAAAAGGCTTTGATATAGCACATATAGTTTTTACATATCTTGATTATATATTATGGCGAGAGGGGTATGATTATGAAAATAATAATATAATAGTTAAAAAACAAGATAACTGGAAAGTTCAATATAGAAACTCAATAGAGCATTTCTTCCCGCAAAATCCAGAAAAAAATGAAGATAGAGATAAATGGATTAACGATTTAGATTGTTTTGGTAATCTTGCACTTATAACAAAATCAGGTAATTCACGACTTTCAAACTTAATGCCTGATGACAAAGCAGCAATATATAAAAAGAATGATTTAATTAAACAAAATCCAAAACTAAAAATTATGGCTAATATGACAAATAGTGATGATAAATGGGATCCAAAAAAAGCAAAACAACATCAGGAAGATATGTTTAAAATATTAAAAGATGAACTAGAAAATAAAATAGTAAATGAATAATGTTTAACAATAAGATATATAATTTAAATTTATTTAAAATAATATGAAGTAATTAGGAATATTTTAAAAGACGAAATGTATTGTTGCATTAAAAGAATAGGATAAATAAATCAGTATAAAATTACTGAAATAACATATTTTATGAAGTGAAAAATGGTTGTTTATTACAAATTGTGTGGAGAAGAGTTTAGCGATTTAAGCAGATTAGTAAATGATGGTAACTGCATAAATCACCCTAACGGTTCTTATAATGGCAACCACGAACCACTATAAACTTTATTCATAACTTTATTACTTGGCTCTATATAGTAATATGTAAAATACTATGATAGAGCCTTTTTATATATTTTGTTGATTTATAATAGAATTGTTGACAAAAACTTTAAATATTTTTAGTATAAAGAAAAATAGGTGATATTGTAAAATGAAGTTTAAAGTTATATTTTTAGTTTTTATTGTTAGTATATTATCTTATATTCTTTCCCCTAGTTTAAATTATCTTTTAAATGTATCAAATATTCATTCTCTTAGAATACAGCTTATGTATATAACTGGTTCAATGGGTATTATTTTTATGTCTGTTGCAGTTATTATTTCAGCAAGATTTTCATTTGTTAATAAAATATTTGGTGGGCTTGATAAAGCCTATGATGTGCATAGAATTACAGGTGCTATTGGCTTTTTCCTTGGCGTATTACATTTACTTTTATTGCAGACTAATAAACTTCTTATCAGTCTACAAATTTTAGAAGCACCAGCAAAATCGGCAAATCCATTAAAAGGGGTTATTTTAGATTTATATAAAGCATGTTACGCTTATGTAGAACCTGCTTTTTATTTAATGATTATTATAGTCCTTTTTGCAATAATCAAAATTATACCCTACTATTATTTTATAATAACTCATAAATTAATACCTATTTTATATCTATTTGTGGCCTTTCATTCATTTATGGCTCCATTTAGGTCCTCATGGCAACTAACTATTGGTGGAAGTATTATGCACATCATTATTATAGCAGGAACAATTTGTGCATTTATTTCAATTTTTAATTTAACAGGTATAATGAATAGATATAAAGGCATGATTAAAAGCAAAAAATTATTTGATGATAAGATTATACAGCTTGAAATACAGTTGCAAAATGATAAAGAGTTTAAATATAATTATGGTCAGTTTGTATTTTTAAAATTTTCATATACTATGGAGGCTCATCCATTTAGTGTTGCAGGTTGGGATATTAATAATAAAGTATTAACATTTTATATTAAACAATCTGGCGATTTTACAAATCAATTATATGATAAAATTTCAGTAGGTGATAAATTATTAGTAGAAGGTCCATACGGTGAATTTTCTCTTCAAAGTGCTAAAAAACAAATATGGATAGCTGGTGGTATAGGTATTACTCCATTTTTATCTAAACTAAATAGTTTAAGCGATAATAATGAAGATATAGAGTTAATATATAGTTATGAGGGTAAATCACCTTTTGAAGATATGATAAAAAAGCAATGTGTAGAAAAAAATATAAAACTTCATATAATAGATAGTAAAAAAGGCGGTAAGCTTACTTTTGATAAGATTATGGAAATAGCACCAGATATTACATCATCTTCTATATATTTTTGTGGTCCTGTAATGTTTAGAAAGACAATAGAAGATGGTATGAAGAAAAATAATAAAGCTTTCAATGATTTTCATTATGATAATTTTAGTTTTAGATAAAATTTAAAAATAATCAAAATAACATACCTTTCTATATAGTATTTTGTTATATAAAATTATATAGAGCTTATTTTTAAAAAAGTAATATTTTCATTTGCATTATTTTTCTATATATGGTATCAAATTTCTTTATAGTGTATTTTTATTGATTATAAGGCGGAACAAATGTTTAAAAAAATTGAGGAAATATTTTCTATTCCAGAATTAAGAAAGCGTATATTAATGACATTAATGCTTTTAGCAGTATTTCGTATAGGTGCACATGTGCCTACTCCGGGCGTTAATGGTCATGCGTTATCTCAATTTTTTCAAAATGCAGGCAATAATTTATTAGGTTTTTTTGATATGTTCACAGGTGGTGCATTAGAAAAGCTGACAGTTTTTGCAATGGGTGTTATGCCTTATATCTCTGCATCAATTATTATGGAGCTTTTAGCCGTTGTTATCCCAACACTTGCTGAACTTAAAAAAAGAGGCAGTGAGGGTAGGGCTAAAATAACAAAATATACTAGATATTTGACTGTTGTTGTTGCAATTATTCAAGGTCTTGCAATATCAATAGGCATTGAAAATATGAAAGCACCAGATGGCTCGCCAATAGTTTTTATGGACGGCTGGCAGTTTAGATTTATTGCCACATTAACTCTTACTACTGGCACTATGTTTTTAGTATGGCTTGGTGAAAAAATTACATCTTATGGTGTGGGAAATGGTATGTCATTAATCATTATGGCGGGTATAATATCATCATTTCCCGGAGCAGTTGCAAATACTTATTCATTAATGGAAACTGGCACTATTCAAATTATTCCTTTAATAGTTGCTCTTGCAATTATGGTAGGTGCTTTTATTGCTATTGTATTTATGGAAACTTCTCAACGAAGATTGCCTATACAATATGTTCGTAAAGGAAATGCAGGTGGCACTGTTAATTCTGGTAATTCATATTTACCGTTAAGATTAAATCCAGCAGGTGTTATTCCTATAATATTTGCTTCCACATTAATTACACTGCCAGCAACTCTTGCCACATTTATGCCACAGGACCCTACTGTGCAGAAAATTAACTTTTTCTTTTCGCCTGAATACCCTGTTTATTATGTGCTGGAATTAGCTCTAATTATATTTTTTACATATTTTTATACTTCAATCATATTTAATCCAACAGATATTGCTGATAATATAAATAAATCTGGTGGAGTAATGCCGGGCAAACGCCCCGGAATTGAAACAGCTAATTATATTGACTATGTGCTTACTCGCCTTACTTTTGTAGGTGCTATCTATTTAGCGATTGTTTCTGTTATGCCACAGTTATTTATTAGAGCTTTTGGGCTTCCTTTTTATTTTGGTGGAACAAGTCTTTTAATTGTAGTGGGAGTTGGTCTTGATGTTATACAAAAGATAGAATCTCACTTACTTACTCATAACTATGATGGCTTTCTTAAAAAAGGCCGTATTAGAGGGAGAAATTGGTCATGAAAAACATTGTATTTTTAGGTGCACCGGGTGCAGGCAAGGGAACACAGTCTGAGTTTATTATTAATAAGTATTCTATAATACAAATCTCTACTGGTGATATGTTAAGAGCAGCAGTAAAAGCAGGCTCTCCACTTGGAAATGTTGCAAAAGAGTTTATGGATAATGGCAAACTTGTAACTGATGAAATTATTATTGGCTTAATGAAAGAAAGACTTGCTCAGCCAGATTGTAAAAATGGTTTTATATTAGATGGTTTTCCACGAACACTTGCTCAGGCAAAAAGTTTAGATATTATGCTACAAGAAGATATGAAAACAGAAATTACTCATATTATTAGCCTTGAAGTGCCTGATGAATATATAGTAGAAAGAATTACTGGTAGAAGAACAAGCCCTATTACAGGTAAAATATACCATGTAAAATATAATCCACCTGCTGTTGAAGGAATGGCAGAAGATGGCAAAACACCACTTATACAAAGGGATGATGATAAAGAAGAAACTGTTAAAAAACGATTAGAAGTTTTTCATGGACAGGCTGATGCTTTAAAATCATATTATAAATCAACTGGCAAACTATTTATAGTTGATGGAACAAAAGCACCTGAAACAGTATTTGCAGAAATAGAGGAAATACTTAAATAATGAGTGTTGTTTTATACTCTAAAAATGAAGTAGAAAAAATAAAAGAGGCTTCTGCTATTATAAAAGAAGTCTTTAAACAGTTGAAAGGATACATTAAGCCGGGTATTTCAACAAAAGATGTTGACAAACTGGTAGAAGATGTTATATACTCAATGTCCGCAATTCCATCTAGTAAAGGTTACTGTGGTTTTCCAGCTTCATGTTGCACATCAGTTAATAATGTTGTGGTGCATGGGATACCTAGTAGTAAAACTATACTAAAAGAAGGTGATATTATAAGTGTTGATGTGGTAGCTAATAAAAACGGCTTCCATAGTGATGCTTGTAGAACATTTCCTGTTGGGAATATTAGTAAGGAAGCAGAGCGTCTTATACAAGTTACAAAAGAGGCGTTTTTTAAAGGTTTAGAGTGTGCAAAAGTGGGAAAAAGAGTTGGTGATATTTCCCATGCTATCCAAAAACATGTAGAAGCGGCTGGTTTTGGTGTTGTAAGAGAATACCAAGGGCATGGAGTTGGAAGAAGTATGCACGAAGAACCACCTATTCCAAACTATGGCAGACAAAATCGCGGTTTTAGATTAAAATCGGGAACAGTTTTGGCAATTGAGCCAATGGTTACATACGGTGATTATTCCATTAGAGTATTAGCTGATAAATGGACAGCAGTTACCACCGATAATTCCATTGCAGCCCATTATGAGAATACTGTGGTAGTTACAAATAATGAACCACTTATTCTAACAATTGAAGATGAAGCCTAAATATATTTATATTTGGTTCACAACAAAGTGTTGAGGAGAAGAGAACACAATGAGTAAAAAAGATGACGTTATTGAGACAAGCGGCATAGTGGCAGAGGCACTGCCAAATGCTCAGTTTAAAGTTACTCTTGAAAATCAACATACCATTCTTGCCCATTTATCAGGCAAGATGAGAATGAACTTCATCAGAATCTTACCGGGTGATAAAGTAACTGTTGAACTTTCACCTTATGATTTGACGAAGGGCAGAATAACATATCGGCAGAAATAAACGGAGCAGACAAATGAAAGTAAGAGCTAGCGTTAAACCGATTTGCAGTAAATGCAAGATTGTGAAAAGGAAAGGGGTAATCAGAGTAATATGTGAAAATCCCCGCCACAAACAGAGACAAGGCTAAGGAGGCGAATAGTGGCGCGAGTAGCCGGAGTTGACATTCCAAATAACAAGAAAGTAGAAATCGGTCTTACCTACATTTATGGAGTAGGTAGAAGTACAGCCCGCAAAGTCATTGCTGAAACAGGTATTGACAGCAATAAAAGAGTGGCTGAATTAACAGAGCAGGAAATTTCCTCAATTAGAAAATTATTAGAGGAAAACTATAAGGTGGAAGGCGATTTAAGAAAAGATATTGGCCTTGCTATCAAGCGCCTTATGGAGATAAACTGTTACCGCGGTTGGAGACATAAAATGGGTCTTCCAGTTAGAGGACAAAAAACTCGTTCTAATGCAAGAACTCGTCGTGGTCTTGCTGGTAAACGCGGTATTAAAAGGAAATAAAACTTGATAGTTGTCTTATGACTAAGACACTCGCAGATATTAGCTTGACTATCTGTTAAAGGATATTCATAAAAAGTTGATAGTCTGTCATAATGCTACTTTGGAGGAACCATGGCAGGTCCTAGGAAATCAGGTAAAAAAGAAAAAAAGAGTGTGCCAAGAGGTATTGCTCATATTAATTCTACATTCAACAACACTCATGTTGCTTTTACTGATGTAAAAGGTAATGTAGTTTGCTGGGCAACTGGCGGAACAGAAAATTTTAAAAATTCAAGGAAATCCACCCCATTCGCTGCTCAACTTGCAGCTGAAAATGCAGCTAAAAAAGCTGTTGATTTTGGTATGAGAGAAGTTGAAGTTAGTGTTAAAGGTCCGGGTTCTGGCAGAGAAAGTGCTATTAGAGCAATTCAAGCAGCTGGAATCAAGATTACAGTTATTAGAGACATTACACCCGTTCCTCATAACGGATGCCGTCCTATTAAGAAAAGAAGAGTTTAGGAGAGGATACCTTGGCTAGATATACAGGTGCAAACTGCAAACTATGCAGACGCGAAAATATGAAGCTGTTTCTTAAAGGTGAGCGTTGTTATAAAGACAAATGTGCTTTTGAAAGAAAAGAATACGCACCAGGTCAGCATGGAAAACTGCATAAAAAATTAAGTGACTATGGTGTTCAGCTTCGTGAAAAACAAAAAGCAAAAAGAATTTATGGCGTATTAGAATCACAATTCCGTAGGTATTTTGAAAAAGCCTCTTCTGTTGAAGGCATTACTGGTGAAGTGTTGCTTCAATTTTTAGAACGCCGTCTTGATAATGTTGTTTATAGAGCAGGTTTTGCTTCAAGCCGTAAAGAAGCACGTCAAATGGTTAAACATGAACATTTTACTGTAAATGGCAGAAAAGTAAGTATACCATCATTTTTAGTGAAAGCTGGAATGGTTGTAGAAGTTAGAGAAAAAAGCAGAAACCATACAAGAATAGTAGAATCTCTTGATACTGCTACAGGTAGAGGAATTCCTGAATGGATAACTCTTGATAAGCAAAACTTTAAAGCAGAAATTAATCGTCTGCCAGAAAGAACTGATATCGCTTACGATATTCAGGAATCGCTCATCGTAGAGCTCTACTCTAAATAACGCTTTAAAGCGGAGGATGCATTACCTATGATAATGATGAATTTTAGGAATTTGATTAAACCTAAAAGTATTGAACCGGTTGGTCAGGTTTCAAGCACTTCTGGTAAGTTTATTATTGAGCCTTACGAAAAAGGGTTTGGAACTACTATTGGTAACGCTTTAAGACGAGTTATGCTTTCTTCTATTGAAGGCACAGCCGTTGTTGGTGTGCGTATTTCCGGAGTTACAAATGAGTTTTCAACTGTTCCCGGCGTCATTGAAGATGTAGTAGAGATTCTCTTAAATATTAAAGACCTTACACTATGTTCAAGTATTCCAGAACAGACTAAGGTATTTATTAAGAAAAAAGGCAAAGGTCCCGTTACAGCAGGCGATATTCAAGGTGACGGCACTGTTGAAGTGCTTGACCCCGACCAGCATATATTAACAATAAGTGATGATAATTTAGAGTTATATATGGAGCTGATTGTTGAAAGAGGCATTGGATATGTGCCTAGCGGTGAATTTGAAAATAAATTCAATAACGAAATTGATGTTATGCCTATTGACGCTATATTTACTCCAATAAAAAGAGTAAATTATCATGTAGAAAATGCTCGTGTTGGGCAAAGTACTGATTATGATAAACTGATATTAGACATTGATACTGATGGCTCTGTTAGACCAGAAGAAGCAATGGCTTTTGCAGCAAAAATAGTTAAAGACTACATGACTCAGTTTATAAACTTTGAAGAAAAAGATGAAGAAGAGGCAGATGTTGAAGAAAGTAAAGGCAACAGCCAAATACTTGAAATGCTTGATAACAGCATTGAAGAATTAGAGCTTTCTGTTCGTGCATATAACTGTCTTAAAAATGCTAGTATAAAAACTCTCCATGAGCTATGCAGTAAAACTGATGGCGAAATGCTGAAAACTAAAAACTTCGGTAGAAAATCATTGGAAGAAATTAAAAATGTTCTTTCAGGTTTAGGGTTAAGTCTCGGTATGGATTTAGAGAGTTTAGGTTATAAGAAAAAGGATACTGAGGTTGAATAATGAGACACAATGTGGTTAATAACAAGTTTAGAATGAAGACATCTCACCGTATTGCAACATTTCGTAATATGGCAGTGTCTTTAATAGAAAAAGGTCAAATAGAAACTACACTTGATAAAGCAAAAGTTTTACGCGGTGTTGTTGAGCCTTTAATCACTCTTGCTAAAAAAGGCGATGTTCCTGCAAGAAGATTAGCTCTTAAAAAACTTCCACATGCTGAAAGTGTTAGAAAACTTTTTCATGAAATTGCACCAGTTTTTAAAGAACGAAATGGTGGATATACAAGAGTATTAAAAACTGGTCGTCGTAAAGGCGATAATGCTGAAATGGCAATCATTGAATTTGTAGAAGAAATCAAAAAATAATCAAGGGGCTTTTAAGCCCCTTTTTTCATATCTTTTTATATAAATCTATCCATTTTTTTAATTAAATATCATATTAAAAAAATAGATGTAATGTTTGCATATTTATATGATAAAATAATAACAGTTCAGCAAGCAATGTTAGAAATATACGGTTCAGCAGTAGAGTAAAAAGTAGAAATAATTAAATATTTTAAGTTGGATATTAAGATTTATGTAATAATAAGGAAAGGGAGCTTTTACACTCCCTTATTTAATTTTATTGTTCAATAATTAATTCCACATCTGCATCGTTATTTGTATTATCTGCACTATTATCAGTTATATCTCCAGTATCAATAGTGTATGGTTCATCATCATTATTTTTTTCTGATGTGTTTTTATTAGTTGTGTGGTCTTTTGTATTTTCTTCCACTTTTTCATTAGACCATTCCTCAAAAGCCTGTGTATCAACTTTTACTAATTCTATATTTTTAAGCATTTCTTTAACATTTGTGCAGTCATTAATAGCAACTCTATCAGCAAAATCATAAGCATTATATTTTAAATCATTATATGAAGTTATTCTAATATTTGTATCTGCTTTTGCAAGTATTAAATTGCGGACAGCATTATCAAAACATACAATAGATGCAGCAATTAATGGAGTGGCACCTTTTGGAAATGTGAGTGTTTCATCCCAATATAAAGTAAATTGTAAATTATTATCAATGCCACCTTGCAATATCCGTGCAACCTGAGGGCTTAGTTCTTCAACATATTTTTTTGATTGAGATAATGCAAAAGCCCTATATTCTGTATTATATTTTGTAAATATATCATCTACTGCTTTTATGTCGGGATAAATTTCAATTGTCTCATCATCAAGATTTATTTTATAATTATTAATAGTTTTTCCTGAACTTGTTAAAAGCAGTTTTACAATATTAGCTTGATTTTTACCATTATATTCTGTTACTGCCACATCAAGTGGAGTTCGCCCTTTATCATTTGTTTTATCAATATAGGCACCACCTTCTAATAATATTCTTGCTGTTAAAAGATTACCATTTCTAACTGCAATATGAAGTGGAGTATCCCCGTTGCTGTCTTGTATATTTAATATATCTGTTTTATCATTATAAAAAGCCATACCTTTTAATAGTGCATTATATTCTAATGCCGCAGCAATATGAGCAATAGTGGAGCCTGCTGTTATCTCGCCATTTTCAGTGGTAAGTGGTTTATCTAGTTTATTAGTTAAGTTACCACTTTCTATAATTTGTTTAATTTCAGCAATACCATCAGCACTTTGTTTATACCCATTAACCAATGATTTAAAAAAATTATTCACTGGAATATCTGCTTTTTTAATTTTTTCATCCATTGTATTATAAAAAAGATAATCAATTAAAGATACTTTTGTGCCATCAAGAGTAACCATTTGTGCAAAAAGTGAACCAGTTTTTTCAAAAAATAATCTTGCTGCTTCCATATTATTATTTTCAAAAGCGGTAACAATTGGAAGTAAATTATTATAGCTATTGTTTTTATTATTAAAATAATTAATACCACCTGCATATTTTAGTATTATAGGTATTGCACTATTTAATTTATTTTCAACAGCATAGTTTAAAATTGTCTGTTCTGGAATAATATTTCCATCAACAATAATATTTATTGTAGAATTTGCTGCATATAATTCAGGTTTATTATCATAAATTTGTGGATTATCTTTTTCATATTTACGAATAGCTTTAAGATAGTTTTCAAACATACCAGTTTGCTCTGCTTCGCCACATTGAATAATTATGGCAGCAATAGAATTTCCATTAACTGTTTTTGTTAAATCTGCCCCATGATCAATTAAAGTATTAACAAGTGAAGGTGTGCAGAAAAGGGCAGCAATACCAAGTGGCGTTGCACCTTTTTTAATAGTTATCTGCTCATCATTATTTAAAAATCGCCTTGCATGTTTTGGATATGCTATTGTAATATCTTCTTCTAGTTCTGCATTAATACCTTTCTCAATTAATTTATAAAGCAGGTCATATTGTGGGTTTTGAAATAAATCAAGAGCTTTTTTATATGGTGTCATATCTGTTTTTATTTCTGTAATATTATCATTATTAGTATTATTTTGTTGTTTTTGTGTATCATCTTTCTTACATGCAATAGCAAATAGCATAATAAAAGATGATAAAATAATAATTTTTTTCATATTTTTCTCCATTTTTATTTATTATTGATAAGTAAAGTAGCATATATATTTTGTTTAGTCATTATAAAATTTGTAATTTCTCTTGACAAAGTTGATTATATATAATAATAAAGATGTATAACTTATTCCATTATTTTCTAAAAGGTTCTGTATATTGTCAACCAAATTTTTAGTTAAATTTCAGTTACCTTATTATTTTTAATTGTTGATTTATTCATGTGTGATTTTTTATTAAAATAATTTAAGTAATATATAAACGTTCTAATATAGGGGTAGATTTGTGAATCTTACAGAGTTAAAAAAGAAATCTATTGAAGATTTAGTGGCGATTGCCACTCAGCTTGAAATTGAAAACGCTGAAAACTTATTAAAACAAGAACTTGTTTTTGAAATTTTAAAATCAACAAGTATAAAAAACGGGCAGATATACGGGCAAGGTGTTTTAGAAATTCTGCCAGATGGTTTTGGTTTTCTTCGTTCGCCAGACTATAACTATTTGCCCGGTCCTGATGATATATATGTATCGCCAGCACAAATCAGACGGTTTGGGCTTAGAAATGGGGACACTGTTGCTGGTGAAATAAGACCACCGAAAGACAATGAAAAGTATTTTGCACTTTTAAAGGTGGAAACTGTTAATTTTGATGCACCTACACGGCAAAGAAATTTATTTGAAAACTTAACCCCTCTTTTTCCAGAAGAAAGGCTTGATTTAGAATCAGACCCAACAAAATATGATACTAGATGTATAAATTTAATTGCTCCAATAGGTAAAGGTCAGCGTGGTTTGATTGTTGCTCCACCAAGAACTGGTAAAACTGTTCTTATGAAGTCTATTGCCAGCAGTATTGCAAAAAATCATCCCGAAGTATATATGATACTTTTATTAATTGATGAAAGGCCAGAAGAAGTTACTGACTTTAAGAAGACTGTTATATCAATGACAGCAGAAGCTGTTAATGAGGGTAGAGAGCCTATGCAGGTGGAAGTTATATCATCAACTTTTGATGAACCAGCATATAGACATGTGCAAGTAGCAGAAATGGTGCTTAATAAATCAAAACGCCTTGTAGAAAGTGGCAGAGATGTTGTTATTATTTTAGATAGTATTACACGACTTGCTCGTGCATATAATGCTGTGGAACCATCAAGTGGCAAAGTCCTATCAGGTGGTGTTGATGCTAATGCACTTCATAAACCAAAACGCTTTTTTGGTGCAGCAAGAAATATTGAAAATGGTGGCAGTCTTTCTATTATTGCATCTGCTCTTGTAGATACAGGCTCTCGTATGGATGAAGTTATTTTTGAAGAATTTAAAGGAACAGGCAATATGGAACTGCATCTTGATAGGCGACTTGTTGAACGCAGATTATTTCCTGCTATTGATATTAATAAATCAGGCACACGCCGTGAAGAGTTACTACATACTCAGGAAGAACAAAATAAAGTCTGGATATTACGCAGATTTTTATCAAATATGAACCCTGTTGATGCTATGGAGCTTGTGCTTGATAAAATGCGTGGCACAAAAACAAATGCTGATTTTTTAAATAATATGAGTAAATAATGATTACTGGGGCTTTATGCCCCTTTTTTTATATAGGTGTTTTATGGGAAAAGTATTGTTTTTTAGCGGTGCAGGACTTAGTGCAGATAGTGGTCTTGGCGTTTTCCGTGGTGGAAATGGGCTGTGGAATAATTACGATATTAATAAAGTATGTAATATCAAAACATGGCGAGCAAATTATGATATGGTCCATGAATTTTACTCAAAAAGACGGTGCCAGTATGCAAATGCAGAACCAAATAAAATGCACAAGGTTATTGCCGAATTGCAAAATAATTATGGTGAAGAAAAGGTGCAGATTATTACACAAAATATAGATAATTTACTTGAAAAAGCAGGTTGCACCAAAGTATTACATGTTCATGGTAATATTAATTATATCCACTGCACAAAATGCCTTAGTGAAGTATATATTGAAGATGAATATAAACCTATGGTATGTAAAAAATGTGGCGGTTTAGAATTTAAACCATCAATAGTATTTTTTGGAGAAAAAGCACCACTATATTATACTATGTATCAACTATTTTCAGAATTAAATGAAAATGATGGAGTTATAGTTATTGGAACAGAAGGTTCTGTTGTTCCTATCGCCCAAATACTAGGACCAAAAGAAATTGGAGTAAAAGCTAAAAGGCTTTTATGTAATCTTGATAAATCAATATATATAAGTGAAGATTTATTTGATAAAGTGCTTTATGAAAGAGCAGAACGAGCTAGTGAACAAATAAAAGAATTTGCTGAGAATATAATAAAGCCTTAATTAAAAATGTAAGCATTTTTAATTAGACTATAAGGAAATTGTTGACTATAAACAAATTGCCAAGTTGCTTATATTTACCATATAAGCAACTTATAAGGAATAAAAACACCAGTGCAAGCCTGTTGTTTTTATAGTAAAATTAAGATTATATAAAAATTACAATTAATAAAAAGGCATTCAATGTGAATAAAATACAAAAAATGATAAAAGAGTTGTGTCCTAATGGAGTAGAATGGAAGAAATTAGGGGAAATAGGAGTATTTTCAAATATAGGAGTTGATAAAAAAATATATCCAAATGAAAAAGAAGTTATTTTATTAAATTTTACAGATATAATGAAAAATATTTATATTGATTCAACAATTCCCAAAATGATAGTAACAGCATCTAACAATCAAATAGAGAAATGTACAGTTGAAAAAGGAGATATATTTATAACAACTTCATCGGAAACTATTGATGAAATTGGATTTGCATCAGTTATTACAGAAACTATACATAATGCTTGTTATAGTTACCATATAATGCGTTTTAGGTTACATCACTATAATTTAATTACAAGTATGTATATAAGATATTGTTTTGAAAGTAGTATTTTAAGAAAACAAATACGAAAACATGCACAGGGTATTACTAGGTTTGGTTTAACACAAGATAAATGGAATAATTTATCTATCCCTGTTCCACCTCTTGCGTTGCAAGAGGAAATTGTCAAGATACTTGACAATTTTACCGAGCTAACCGCCGAGCTAACCGC
>JAAGKN010001031.1_pt1 | contig 66138 bp, 65 predicted proteins | sample 6206371 | NCBI WGS metagenome assembly JAAGKN01 (sample SAMN11533720, study PRJNA540317) | gut metagenome | isolation source: fecal pellets from male and female animal of same cohort | host: Peromyscus leucopus | place: USA:CA | collected 2017
ACATCGGCATCTGTCATGATAATTATCTTATGATATCTCAATTTCTCAATATCAAATTCATCACCAATTCCTGTACCAAATGCCGTAATCATACTTCTAATTTCTTCATTAGCAAGAGCTCTATCTAAACGAGCTTTTTCTACATTTAATATTTTTCCTCTTAAAGGTAAAACGGCTTGCGTCATATAATTACGACCATCTTTAGCTGATCCACCAGCCGAATCTCCCTCGACTATAAATATTTCACATTCAGAAGGATCCTTACTCTTACAATCAGTAAGTTTACCCATGAAGTTAATATTATCTAAGCCGCCTTTTCTTCTTGTTAATTCACGAGCTTTTTTTGCAGCTAAACGAGCACGAGCAGCTGTTGAACATTTTTCGACAATAACTTTCGACTCATCAGGATTCTCCATTAAAAATCTTTCTAACCCAGTAGCAAATAAATCTGATGCAATCTTTCTAACTTCACTATTACCAAGTTTAGTCTTTGTTTGACCTTCAAATTGAGGATCTGGATGCTTACATGAAACAATCAAAGTAATACCTTCTCTAACATCTTCTCCTGTTAATGCATCATCACTATCTTTTAATATCTTATTATTACGTGCATAATTATTAATAACTCTTGTTAAGGCAAGTTTAACTCCATCTTCATGAGTACCACCTTCAATAGTATGAATATTATTGGTAAACGAATATATATTAGCATTATAACCATCATTATATTGCATAGCTACTTCAACAACTATTCCGTCTTGTTCACCTTCAACATAAATAACATTTTCATGTAAAGGAGTTTTATTTTTATTTAGTAGTTGAACATATTCAATAATTCCACCCTCGTAATGATAGACAGCTGATTTTTCATCTTCTCTTTCATCACGCAAGAATATCTTTAATCCTTTATTTAAAAAAGCAATCTCTCTTAATCTTTGTTCTAAAGTTTCATAACTAAAAATAGTTGTTTCCTTAAATATCTCAGGATCAGCTTTAAATCTAACTTCAGTACCAGTATTATTCTTATCACATTCCCCTACTACTTCAAGTTTTCCAGCAGGTTTTCCACCATTTTCAAATCGTTGAAAATGTACTTCACCATCTCTAAAAACTTTTACTTCAAGCCATGAAGATAAGGCATTAACTACAGATGCTCCAACACCATGTAATCCTCCTGATACCTTATATCCTCCTCCACCAAATTTTCCACCAGCATGTAATACTGTAAAAATGGTTTCAATTGTAGATAAACCTGTTTTTTCATTAATACCTGTTGGCATTCCTCGTCCATTATCACGAACCGATATAATATTTCCTTTCTCAATCGTAACCTGAATCTCATTACAATAACCTGCTAAAGATTCATCAACGGCATTATCAACTATTTCCCAAACTAAATGATGAAGACCTCTTTCACTAGTTGTACCAATATACATACCTGGTCTTTTTCTTACAGCTTCTAAACCCTCTAGAACTTGAATAGCGCTATCATTATAATCATTTTGCATATTTTTCCTCCTTTACTGTTCCTTCAAAAACACTAAATATTTTACTATTTTCCTTTAGTTTCAAAGAAACTTTATCCAATTCAGTTGTTGTAACAAAAGTTTGAATATCATCACTAATAAAATCTAATATATTATTAATTTTAATTTCGTCTAGCTCACTAAATAAATCATCTAAAATAAGTATTGGCGTAATTTTCTTCTTTTCCTTAAAAATATCAATTTCTCCCATTTTTAAAGAAATAATAGCATTCTTCTGTTCCCCTTCTGAACCATAGTCTCTTAAATTAAAACCATTTAACATAAAATCATAGTCATCACGATGAACCCCAATATTAGTTTTTCCTAAAACAATATCACGATCTTGATCTTTTCTATACATTTTTAACAAATCTTCTTTTGTCTTACCTAAATAATCCGATTTATAAATTAACTTTAATTCTCCCTTTCCAGTTATCTTCGAATAATTTTCACTGACATATTTTTCAATTTCATCAATAAAATCTTGTCGATAACTATGGACTTTTAAACCTAATTCAATCAATTGTTCAGTCAAGATATTTAAATAATCTCTTGAAGCATTTGCATTTAAATATAAAGTTTTAAGATACGCATTTCTCTGCTTTAGAACTTTATTATAGTAAGTTAATACTTTTAAATAATCATTAGAAAACTGTGATAATTCAATATTTATTAACTTTCTTCTCGTATTAGGAGTATCTTTTATTAATTTTAAGTCCTCCGAAGTAAATAAAACAATATTAATATTGGATAAATAATCTGTTAACCTATCAACATTAGTATTATTAATTTTAACCTTTTTAGAATTATTTCTAATAATAATTTTATAGTCATTTTTATACTTTTCTTCAACAGTTCCCTCTACTCTAGTAAGATCTGTATTATTTCTAATAATGACATCTTCTTTCGAACCACGAAAAGACTTAGTAAACGCTAAAACATATATTGCTTCAACGATATTTGTCTTTCCCATTCCATTTTGACCTATTATAATATTTTTAGAAGGGTTAAAACTTAATTCTAGTTTTTCATAATTTCTAAAATTAAGTAACTTTAGATTTAGAATTTTCATTATAACCCCCTTAATTTCAATTTTAAGTGATTTTGCATATAAATAGGTACTCCTATACACATTATAATTATATCACAAATTAGATAGATAAAAAAGAAATTTTATGATTTTAACGATTTATTTCGCCATAAATTATGCTCTAATCTCGTAGCACGAAAAATTTGATTATTAATAATATTTAATGAGACATTAAACTCTACTTTTACAGAATTAATAAATATAATAACACTTAAACGATTAATCTTATCATAATAAGTACGATCAATATTATTTAAATTTACCCAAGATACACTTTTTAACCTTGGTGATGATGTAGGAAAAAATATTAAATTATTATCTTCTCTTACAACTATAGGTACTTTATAAACATCTCCTGTCATATTCTCTGTCCCCTTCTGACGTCCCAATAATGTACTACCATTTCTTAAGCAATTCATTTTTATAATATTATTTGGTTTATTATTAACTATTATTATTTTGTCTCCCTCATAAACTAATGACATATTATTTTCACAAGGAATAATCGCTAAAGTATTGGAATTTATAATATAATCTTTCACTATTTCACCTCCTAACGAGTTCCTACCCTAACAAAATATTTTAAAAAAACCGTCGAACTTTGCAATTTTTTCTATTTTTTGGCAAAAAAAAAGGATTATCTCCTTTTTAATACGTTTTTATTGGTAAAACCAGTTGAACTAAAGACTCATCATTAGCTGATTTTATAACTATTGGTTTAGAATCACCATTCATACAAATTATAATGTCTTCCTCTTCGAATGTTCTCAAAGCATCCATCATATATTTAGCACTAAAAGAAATCGTTATTTCATCCATAATATTTCTTTCAACCGTAATTCTATTTTCAGCTTTACCTATTTCTGAGGCAAATGAACTTATTATTAACTCATTATTATTAGCTTCCATTTTAACAATATTTTTCTCTTTACTTTGTGTTAATAAAGATGCACCATCAATCGAAGCAAAATAATCATTTAATTTCGCTGAAATAATATGCATAAATTCTGCTGGAATAAAATTAGATGTATTAGGATATGCTCCATTTAAAAGATTTGATTGAAATAAAATTCCTTCATACTTAAACATTATTTTGTTAGTAAACACATGGATTTCAACATCTTTATCCTCTTCTGTTATAATCTTATCTAATTCACTAATATTTTTTCCTGGTATAACAATATCCACTGCCTCTTCATATGGTTCATTAAGAGTAATAGTCTTTTTAGCTAAACGATAAGAGTCTGTTGCTACACATTCAAGTAAATTACCATTAATTTTAACATTAACTCCAGTTAATAAAGGTCTAGATTCTTGAGTAGATACTGCAAAAATTGTTTGTTTAATCATTTTCTTTAAATCGCCTGATTTAAGTGTAATATGATTAGTATTATCATTAAGTTCAATTTGTGGATAATCCAAACTATTTAAACAATTTAAATTATATTGACTAGTTTCTGTATAAATTAAAATCTTTAAACTATCAATTACTTCAAAATTTACAACATCACTAGGTAATTTTTTTATAATTTCTAGAATATACTTACTTTGAATAATAATTGTTCCTGTTTGATCAATGCTTTCTATCTTATTACTAGGTATAAAAGATTTAATCGTTAAATCTGAATCACTAGCCATTAAAGATAAACCATCATTATCTAAATCAAACTTGATACCATTTAATATTGGTATAATATTTCTCGTTGAAATAGCTTTACTAACATTAGTTAATTGTTCTAATATAATATTTTTCTTTATTGAAAATTTCATTTTCCATCCTTCTTTCTTTTTATTATTTATATATTAGTATTATTATTAGGGTTGAAAAAGTTGAAAACTCACTTAAATCCCTATTTTTATTGAAAATATTGAAAAAGTTATCAATTTTCTTTGTTAAAAACCATATACTTTTTAACAAATCAATTAGCAATTTTTATTTTTATCTCTTTTATTTGCTCACGTAACTCCTCACTGCTTTTATATTCCTCATCTATTCTATTACAAGCATGAATTACTGTTGCATGATCGCGATTAAACTCTAATCCAATTCGTTCAATAGTTTCTTCTGTCGTCATTTTACAAATATACATTGCTATTTGTCGGGCATTTTTGATATTAGCAGTTCGCTTTTTACTTTTTAAATTATCTACGGTTAAATCAAAATACTCAGCAACGGCTTTTTGAATTTTCGCTATATTATTCGTAATATAAAGTGAATTACCAATATAATCTCGCAAAGCATCTTGAGCAAATTCTAAATTAATTTCTTTTGGTGAGTACATAGCTGTAACGGCATAAAGTCGATTTATCGCACCTTCTAAATGTCTAACGTCACTTTCACAATTATTTGCTATATACTCTAACACCTCAGGTCTAATAAGTCTTGAAACCTCATGGCCTGTAATTTTATTTTTAATTATTTTTAACCTTAACTCATAGTCAGGAGGAGTAATATTAACTGTTAATCCCCAAGTAAATCTAGTTTTCAAACGATCCTCTAATAGTTTTAAATCATCAGGTGACCTATCTGAACTTATAATAATTTGTTTTTTACCTTCATGAAGAAAATTAAAAGTATTAAAAAATTCATCTTGAGTTTTAGTCGCTCCACCAAGAAATTGGATATCATCAATTAACAATACATCAACATTCCGATACTTATCTTTAAAATGTTCCTCTAGTTCTACTCTCTCCTCATCTTTCTTATATAATCTAGTAAAATCGGAGATAAACGTTTCACTTGTAACATATAATACTGTCTTATCAGAATTATTTCTTATATAATTACCAATTGCATGCATTAAATGTGTTTTACCTAACCCACTCTTACCATAAATAAAAAGCGGATTATATAATTTACCAGGCTGTTCAGCTACTGATAGCCCTACCGTTGCAGCTAGCCTATTGGTCTCCCCTATTACAAAATTTTCAAAAGTATAAGATTCATTTAAATAAGAATTATTGTCCTTATATTTTGGCAATTCTATCTTTTCTTCAATAACCACTGGTTCGTTTTGTTCTACTTCATCTTGTGTTACAATCTCATAGGTATAATTATTAGGCGAACTATTAGATAGTGCTTCTTCTACAAGATCATCATAATATGTAGTTATATGCTGTTTAACAAATTCCGAATTAACTTTAATAATTAACGTATTATCTCTTAAATCGATTAATTCCGAATCTTTGAACCAGATATTAAATGAAATATTTTCCAATTTAGAATTAATATAATTTAAACAATTATTCCAAAATTCCTTCCTGTCCATTTAACCACCCTGTCCTAGTCTTCTAACTAATTAAATTGTATATCTTTTTTGTTGAAAAAGTAAAGCATTATTTTTAAATAAAAAGTTTTCACCTACTTTTCAACCTACTTTTCAACTTATAAGTATCTATAATATCGTAGTTTAAATGAGTTTTCAACGTTTTCAACAAATTAATAAAAAAAGTTTTAAATATCAGTAAATAACTTATTAACAATGAACGTTGAAACTGTTAATAACTATTATAACTACTATTTTTATGTAAAAAATAATGTTTATAAATCACAAGTTTTAAACAAGCAAGAAATAAATTCATTTCCTAACTTTATAAAAGATAAATAAATAATTTAAGTAACACAAATAATGTTGACTTCTCTATGAATTTATTATATACTAACGTTGCTTTGAGATGTGGGAGGTGGAGCAATTATGAAGAGAACTTTTCAACCAAATAATCGTAAAAAAGCAAAAAAACATGGTTTCTTTGCACGTAAAAATACAAAAATTTTAAAATCTAGAAGAGCAAAAGGACGTAAAGTACTTTGTAAGTAATTAAAAAAGCCACAAACGTGGCTTTTTATTCTATGTGGAGGAATATGATGAAAAAATATGAAATTGTTAAAGAACATACAGATTTTGATGAAATAATTGCAAAAGGAAGATATAAAAAAAGTAAAAACTTTGTTATATATAATAAGGAAAGTAACTACAAATATCCTCGTTTTGGAATAGCGGTTGGCAAAAAAGTCGGAAATGCTGTTACAAGAAACAAATTAAAAAGACAATTTCGTATGATTTTAACAAACCACAAAAATATATTTCCAAATTACCAAGATTATATTATAATAGTGAAAAGAAGTTCATTAATGCAAAGCTTTCAAGAATTAGAAAGTGAATTAGTGAATTTAATGGAAAAATAGGTGAAAAGATGAAAAAGAAAATAATCGTAGTATTTGCAATTATTTTATTAACATTAACGGGATGTACCAAAACACTTGTTGATGATAATAATAAAAAAGTAATAAATGAAAAAACTGGACAAAATCTTACTGCAAATATCTTATGTTTACCAGAAGATAAAGAGCTATTAAGTGAATATGAGAAAAATGAAAAAAATATGTCAGTAAAGCTTAGTGACTTGCCTAAGTGTACAAATATGAAAATATATGAGAAAAAATCTTACAATGGTTTATGGGTTGGACTATTTGTTAGACCTCTTGCATGGTGTATCATTAAATTGGGAAAATTAGTTGGTAATTATGGTATATCTGTAATGTTGATAGGTTTAATAATTAGACTTATTTTACTTCCAGCATCGGCTAAAACTTCTAAGCAACAAGACATGATGAAAAAAGCCCAACCAGATATTGAAAGAATCGAGAAGAAATATGCAAATAAAACAGATCAAGAATCTATGATGAAAAAAAGTCAGGAAACCTTAGCTGTTTATCAAAAATATAATATAAATCCGATGAGCAGTTGTTTAGTTGGGTTTATACAATTACCTTTATTTTTTGCTTTCTTAGAGGCAATTAATCGTGTACCAGCAATCTTCGAAAATAGTTTTTGGAAATTTCAATTAGGTACAACACCACTAGTAGGTATCAAAGATGGTAATTATTTCTATATTATTCTAATTATATTAATTTTAGTATTTACTGTTCTATCATTTAAAAACAGTATGTCATCAATGGGTGGATCAAGTGAACAAATGAAGCAAACAAAATACATGTTAATTTTTATGACTGTATTTATTGGTATTGCATCAATTCAATTGCCATCTGCTATTGCCTTATACTGGGTGGTAACAAATGCATTTAATGTAGTTCAAATGGCATTACTAAAGAAAGTAGGTTAGTATATGAAAATAGAAGTATTTGAAGGAAAAGAAGAACAAGAGGTTTTAAGTTCCGCTTTAGAAAGTTTAAATAAGACCAAAGAAGAAGTAGTTTATTATGTTACAAAAACTAAAGGCGGATTACTCAAAAAGGAAACTATAAGTGTTCATATTACAACATTGGATAGTATCGTTGAATATATTAAAGATTATCTAAAATCTTTAACGAAAGATATGGGCTTAGATGTTACGTTTGAGTCAAAAATTCGTGAACAACAAATAACCATAAAAATGTATTCTGATAATAATAAAATTTTAATTGGAAAAAATGGTCAAACTTTAAAAGCTTTAACAACCGTTATTAAACAAGTAGTTTATAATGAAATAAAGAGTTATCCTTATTTAATTCTTGATGTTGAAAATTACAAAGAAAAGCAAGCACAATATTTAGAGAGATTAGCTAAAAACATTGCTCGCGAAGTAAGCCAAACTAAGGAACCAGTTGAACTTGAAGACATGAATTCATATGAAAGAAGAATTATTCATAATGTATTAACCGACAATCCAAAAGTATATACAGAAAGTATTGGTGAAGAACCAAATCGTCATGTTGTTATAAAACCTAAAGAAGATTAATTTCTTCTTTTTTTATGAATAGCTTTTTTAGTTTTTGATTTTATCTTTTTGCTATTTATGCTATAATACAAGCGATAGAAAGGGGCATTTTTATGAATGAAAATATATGTGCCATATCAACCTCATTGGGAGTAGGAGCAATATCTATTGTTAGAACAACGGGACCCGATGTAATTGATATTGTAAATAAAATATTTAAAGAATGTGATTTAACTAAAGAACCTACTCATACCATCCATTATGGTCACATTGTCGATAACGACGAAATAATTGATGAAGTTTTAGTAATGTTAATGCGTGCCCCCAAAACATTTACTGTAGAAGATGTCGTGGAAATTAACTGTCATGGTGGGATAGCTACTACTAATCGTATTTTAGAATTACTTTTAGTAAATGGATGCCGACTTGCTGAACCAGGAGAGTTTACTAAAAAAGCCTATCTAAATGGCCGAATTGATTTAATTGAAGCAGAAGGAATTAATGATTTGATAACATCAGAAACTGAATTACAAAGAAAATATGCAATTAATCGCGTTGAAGGTAACTTATCTAAATTAATTATAAACAACCGTGAGATATTAGTTAGTCTTCGTGCAAGGCTTGAAGTAAATTTTGATTATCCTGAAGAAGCTGATGCTGAAGAAATGACTCACGAAATAACTTTAAAAGAACTAGAAAAAATAAAAATAAACTTAACAGACTTATTAAATTCAAGTCAAAACGGCAAAATTTTACGGAATGGAATAGATGTTGCCATTGTTGGAAAACCTAATGTTGGTAAAAGTAGTATTCTTAATCACTTATTAGATGAAAAAAAAGCAATTGTAACTGATATCGCAGGTACAACTCGTGATATTGTAGAGGGTTCAATTACTTTATCTGGTATCAAATTAAACTTAATTGACACGGCAGGAATTCGTGAAACTGATGATATTGTTGAGCGTATAGGTGTTGATAAATCCATCGAAACCTTAGAATCAGCAGACTTAGTAATATATGTATTAAATAATAATGAGGAAATAACTAATGATGAACAACATTTATTGAATTCCATCACTAATGTTCAAAAGATTGTATTTATCAACAAAGATGATTTAGATAGTAAAATAGACGAGAACTTAATTAAAGATAATATCTTAATATATGGAAATACAATCACACCCAATGGTTTAGACAAACTAAAGCAAAAAATAATCGAATTATTTAATATTAATGGAATCAAGAGTAAAAATTACAATTATTTATCTAATGCTCGTCAAATTGCTTTAGTTAAAGAAGCCTTACAATCAATTGAAAATGCAATTACAAGTGTTAAAGAAAAAATGCCACTAGAGATGATTGCTGTAGATATTGATGAAGCATATTCATTACTTGGGGAGATAATAGGTAGTACTTACAAAGATGAATTACTTGATGAATTATTTTCTAAATTCTGTTTAGGAAAATAAAGGAAGTGTGTAACATGAAATATGATGTAATAGTCGTCGGTGGGGGACATGCCGGTTGTGAAGCAGCAGCCGCCGCCGCCAAACAAGGACTAAAAACGGCATTGATAACTGCAAATATCAAAAATATTGCTGATATGCCTTGTAATCCAAGTATAGGCGGAACAGCTAAGGGTATTGTTGTTAGAGAAATTGATGCTTTAGGCGGATTGATGGGGAAAGTAGCGGATATATCTCATATTCAAATTAAAATGCTTAATTCTGGTAAAGGACCAGCAGTTAAATCTTTACGTGCTCAAGGGGATAAGATAATTTATCCCCAAAATATGCTAAAAGAATTAAACTCTATTGAATCTTTAGATATAATCGAAGCCATGATAGAAGATTTAGTTGTTGATAATAAAGAAATAAAGGGAGTTATTACGGAAGATGGAAAAAGTTTTGAATGTAAAGCTTTAATATTGACAACGGGGACTTATCTTAAAAGTAAAATTCTTGTTGGAAGTGAAAATAAGGCCGAAGGTCCTCATGGCGAAAAATCTAGTAAACATTTATCTGATAAATTAAGATCTTTAGGTTTTGAAATTCAACGCTTAAAAACAGGAACACCACAAAGACTAGATCCAACAACTATAGACTATTCAAAACTTAGCGAAGAAAATGGAGATCCAACTCCTTGGACCTTCTCATTTGATTTAGAACCATCTTATGATGTTCATAAACAAAGAAAATGTTATTTAGTTTATACTAATGAAAAAACTCATCAAATAATCAGAGATAATTTAACCAAATCAGCGATGTATGGTGGATATGCTGAAGGAATTGGACCAAGATACTGTCCTTCTATTGAAGATAAAGTCGTAAGATTTGCTGATAAAGAAAGACATCAACTATTTTTAGAACCAGAAAGTGATTACTATCCAGATTTATATCTACAAGGATTTTCAACTTCAATGCCTGAGGATGTTCAAGAAGAAATGGTTCATTCCTTAGAAGGACTTGAAAATGCCCGTATTTTAAAATATGCTTATGCTATAGAATATGATGCTATAAATCCATTACAAATGCATGCATCATTAGAATCTAAAATAATAAAAAATTTATATACAGCTGGTCAAATTAATGGTACTAGTGGTTATGAAGAAGCTGCTGGACAAGGTTTAATCGCAGGAATAAATGCTGGATTAAAGATAAAAGGTATGGATCCCTTAATTTTAAAAAGAAATGAATCATATATAGGTGTTTTAATAGATGATTTAGTTACTAAAGGGACAAAGGAACCATATCGTCTTTTAACTTCTCGTGCTGAATATCGACTAATTTTAAGACATGATAACGCTGACTTACGTCTTCGTAAATATGGATACGAAGTAGGTCTAATATCTAATGAACAATATCATCGCTTACTAGAAAAAGAAAAGAATATTGAATCCCTAACTAATGATTTAAAGAATATAAAAATTCATCCTAAAGAAATAAATGAATCCATTAAGGAAGCTCTAAATATAAATGAATTATCATCAGGTATGTATCTATACGAATTATTAAAAAGACCAGAGATAAAAATAAATTATTTAAAAGAATATATAGATAAAACATATGCTGATGAAATATACGAAATAGTTGAAATAGCAATCAAATATGAAGGATACATTGCTAAGACTAATCGAGAAGTCGAAAAAATGTTAAAATTAGAAAGTAAGAAAATACCGCCAAATATTGACTATGATAAAGTGAGTAATCTTGCCAGTGAAGCTCGTCAAAAGTTGAATACCATAAGGCCTTCAACCATTGCTCAAGCATCTAGAATAAGTGGGGTAAATCCGTCTGATATATCTATTTTAACAATTTATTTAAAAAAGGAGTATAGTAAGGATCAAGCATGAATATAAATGAATTTACTGATGAAACCAAAGAACTAGGCATTAACATAACAAGCGAGGAACTTTCAAAGTTAGATATCTACGCTAAATATTTAATTGAATATAATGAACATACTAATTTAACAGCCATAAAAGACATGGAAGGAATTTATTTAAAGCACTTTTATGATTCTCTAACAATAGTTAAAGCTTGCAATTTTAAGGAAGTAAAGAGTTTAGTAGATATTGGAACAGGTGCTGGATTTCCAGGTGTAGTTATAAAAATATTTTTTCCTCATCTAAAAGTTACTTTAATTGATTCTAACAATAAAAAAATATTATTTCTCAATAATTTAATCCAAAAATTAGAATTAGAAAATATTGAAGCCATAAACATGAGAAGTGAAGAATATGCTCAAAAATTTAAAGATACTTTTGATGTTGCAACTGCACGAGCTGTCACTACTTTACCAGCCTTAATTGAACTATGCTTGCCACTTGTTAAAGTAGGGGGATACTTTATCCCTTTAAAAGGAAATGTCATGGAAGAATTGGCAATTTCTACATCTATCCTAGATAAATTACATGGCGAACTAGAAGAACAAATCAATTTTTCTTTACCATGTGAAGAATCAACTAGAAATATTTTAAAAATTAAAAAAGTAGGTTCTACTCCAGATGGCTATCCTCGTCCCTATGATAAAATTAAAAAGTCATTGAAAAAATATATGAAATAAAGTAATATTATATTAGATATAAAATAAAAAGGGTGAAGATAATGAAGATGGAAGGGCAAATTATATTAGTTAATATAGAAAATATTATTCCTAATCGCTTTCAACCAAGATTACAATTTGATGAAGAAGCATTAAACGAACTTGCCGCTTCTATTAAAGAGCACGGAATAATTCAACCACTTGTATTAAGAAGAGTCGGGGAAAAATTCGAAATAATTGCTGGAGAGAGAAGATACAAAGCTTCGCAACTTGCTGGCTTAACAAGTGTACCTGCTATTATTTGTGATTTAGATGATAATGAATCTGCCGAAGTAGCTATTATTGAGAATACTCATCGTCGTGCCTTATCACCAATCGAAGAAGCTAGATCATATAAAAAACTATTAGATAGAAGATATGTAACCCAAGATCAATTAGCTAAAAGACTTGGAACGAGCCAATCCAATGTTGCTAATAAAATTCGTCTATTAAGCCTTGATGAAAATGTTCAAAATGCTTTATTAAAAGATGAAATTAGTGAAAGACATGCTCGAAGTTTATTAAGAGTAACTGATAAATTTAAACAAGTTGATTTATTAAATAAAACGATTAATGAAAAATGGCCTGTTAGAAAACTAGAAGAAGAAATTGATAAAATCCTCGGTACTTATATTAAAAATCCAACAACAACAGGTAAAGTAAATTCTAACACACGAATCGATGTTAATGTTGACGATATTATAAACAACTCTGTTGATATTTTTAATGATGATTATGAAAGACCAAGTAACTATCAATATCAATCTAAAGTGGAAGAAACTAAAAAGAAAAATTCTCTATTCTTTAATAATCTTGAGAATGAATCAGCTAATATGGATCCAACTTTAAATTTTGGTTTTAATCCGTTTAAACAGGACTTATCTTCAAGTTTAGAAAGAGATTATGAACTTTTAGAATTAGATGATGATGAGGAAGAAGAAGTATTAGAAGATAGTACAACATCGAATGTTGAAGTAAAACAAGTAGTTGTTGAAAAAGAATATAAATCAATGGATGATGTAATATCAGGTATTAAAGAAATTATTAAAAATGCTAAGAAAAACGAAGTTCCTCTTGAATCAGAAGAATTTAGTTTTGATAAATACTATCAATTTGTTATTAGAGTATTTAAAGACGACAAAAAAAACTAGCCTAAGCTAGTCTTTTTTAGTTTTTCTTATCAAAGAATGCGTTCTTTGTTACTGGAACATTAGCATCATAAGTTATACTATTACTATATCCAGCAATGGCAATCATAAGCGGTTCAAATAAAGTACCAAGAACAACCCATGATGTATCTTTATTTAATCTCTTACTTAAATTGTAGAATACACAAACTCTAGCAAGAATAACAGCAACAGTTCCTAAGAAACTTAAAGAACTAAATAAAGGTATTATATTGCCTAAAATACCAAAGATGTAAGTAGCAATTAATGCTAAGAACCAATACCATTCAAGTCCAGCAGTCTCAACTAATACCCAGTCAGAATAGAATGGAATAATAGCTTCCCATCCGCCTTTTCCTGCTTTTTTGAAAAATTTCCATTTACCGATTAATAAAACTACTGCAACGGCAATAAAAATTAATACAAAAACGATAAGAAAAGCTCCTAATCCAACTAATAGAGCTGTTAAGCCTTCTTCTGTCATATTAACTCATACTTCCTTTCTACTAACAATTATAGCAAAAAAGGTCATATTTTAACACTAAAAATTAATCAATATAAGCAAGTTCTGTTCCTTCTAAGAAATAAAAAAGAGTTTTTGAATTTGTCTTATACTTACCAGAAACAGGATCCATTGGAACTGCTACTACATTTTCTGGCATCTGATACCAATTGTCATCCATATCTTCCTCATAACTTTCAACCGTGTCTAACCAAATATTTTTTAAAGCTTTAGAATAACTTTTAGGTGTTTCTTTATTATAATCATTTCCTGCCCATACCATCATTAAAGCATCCCTGTTATATCCTACAAGCCAATAGTCGTTATCAGTAGTACCACTTTTTAAGGCATATTTTTTACTTAATTTACCATTTAAATAAATAACCGTTGGTGAGTAATAATCAACAAAATTATAATTATAAGTATTACGCATTAGTTCATTTAAAATATAAACGATTGATTCATCTAAAACTTGTTTTTCTTCTGATTTTTTTTCATAAATAACATTACCATTTATATCTTCAACTCTTCTAATAAAGAATAAATCTCTTTGAATACCACCTGTTGCTAAAGTATTATAAGCTCCCGCATAATCTAACATATTTAATTCCTTAGCTCCCAAAGAAAGGGATGGAACTGCTAATAATTCTTCTTTTAATCCACAAGTTTTTAGTGTGTTAACTAACGTATCTTCTCCTAAGAATAAATGGGTTTTAACAGCATATATATTATCTGAATATGCTAAAGCTGCCGCCATTGTGATATCTTTATTAGCATAGGTATCAGCATAATTACTAGGACTATAAGTTTTATTTTCCCCAAAAACAAAAGATGTCTTTTCCGATTTAAAAGTTGACGCTGAAGTCATACCATTATTTAAAGCAGCATAATATAAAAAAGGTTTAATTGTCGATCCAACTTGTCTTTTAGATTGAGTAACACGATTATATTGACTTATTGCATAGTTTTTTCCCCCAGCTAAGGCGATAACACCTCCAGTATTAGGATCAACCATTATAGCGGCAATTTGATTATCATCATCAATATTATTTTCTTTCATCGAATTTTCCATATTTGTTTGAGCATCAATATCTAGATTAGTGAATATTCTAAGTCCTCCATCATCAAGTAGATTTTTAGGTATTTCTTTTAAACTTTTTAATTCTGATAAAACTGCATCTTGATAATACATTAAAGTATCAAGATTGTTATTTTGATGCTTTCCATAAATAGTTATATTATTAAAATCTAAACTAGTATATTCTTCTTCGGATATAACATTATAATCTCTTAAATAAGTCGCAACAATATTACTCCTTTTTAAGCAACCTTCCATATTACTTATTGGATTATAATTGTTTGGACTCTTTGGAATACCAGCTAAAATAATAGCTTCCTCCATTGTAATATTACTAATATCTTTATTAAAATAATACTGACAAGCATCTTTAACACCATAAATTCCTTGTCCAAAATAAATCGTATTTAAATAACCTTCTAATATTTCTTTTTTAGAATAATGAGTTTCTAATCTAATTGTTAAGAAAGCCTCTTCAATCTTTCTTTCCCAAGTTTGATCAAATTCTAAAAATAAATTTTTAACATATTGCTGAGAAATACTAGAAGCTCCTGCTGTTATTTTACCAGCTTTCATATTTGCATATAAAGTTTTTATAATTCTTCCAACATCAAAACCTAAATGTTGATAAAAATGTTGATCTTCAGTATTTACAATATAATTAATAAACTTATCATCTATGCCATCTAAAGATACCCATTCGGAATTAGAAGAACCTTGGTATATAACATTATCCTTATTGTCATATATATAATATGAATTAGCCGTATTAAGTGAAATAGGCTCAGTAAAATATGCATAGATATAAACACCACCTATAAAAACGACACCAATTATTGTTAAGAAAACACCAATTTTAAATAGAAGTTTTATGATTTTCACATCATCACCCAATAATATATTGAGACATTTTTCAAAAATTATGATAAAATACAGCCGTAAAGGTGATGTTTTATGCAAACTCTTAATTTTCAATTGATTACTAACGATTCAAAAAAGATTAACTCTAAAGTAAATTACTTTCAAAACAAATCAATATTAAATTTTAAAATAGATGATGATATATATCAATTCAACATTGAAGAATGTCTATTAGTAAAAAAAGATCAAGAAAAAGAAATTACTATGGATTTCAAGAAAAAAGTAATAATAATTCATCTTTTTAGTAATAATATAAAAATAGATTATCCCATGGATAAATGTACATATCAAATAAATAAAAATCATGTAGAACTTATATATACGTTAAATCAAGATATAGTAATCAATAATAAGATATTAATTGATTATTAATATTTTTGTTGACATAAGAAAATTATATGATAAAATTAGTATTGTTTTAAGTAGCAATGACATTTTTTTGATTACATACATATAATGTTTTTGAGATTATAGGAGGAATTATTTATGAAATCAATCAAATTAACAAGTGAAGAATTAGAGCAAATGTCTCATGCCGATGTTGCTAACCTTGTTTTAAAATCTTTCGGAAAGAAAATGAGTATCCAAGATTTATTCAATGAAGTAATAAATTTAATGAATTTACCAGAAAGCTATTTTGAAAGTAAAATAGGAGACTTCTTTGGTTTATTATCTACAGATAAAAGATTTATCATGTTAGAAAAAGGTTTTTGGGATTTAAAAGAAAATCATTCAACAAAAGTAGTTATTGAAGAGGATGAAGATGACGAGGAAGAAGAAATCATTCTTGAGGAAGAAGAAATAACTGATATTGAAGATGACGAAGAAATTAACTATGATGATGATAAAGTTGATGACGATGATGACGATGATGACTTAAAAGACTTAGTTATTATGGATGACAGCGAAGAACAAGATATGATGTAGATATACTTCTTAAAATAATATAAAAGAGGTGTAAATATGATAGAAAGATTAGAAATAATAAATAATAGATATAAAGAATTAGAAAGTGAATTAGTTAATCCTGATGTTTTAAATGATTATGCTAAAATGACTAAATTGTCAAAAGAAAAAGCATCATTAGAAGAAGTTATAAGTAAATATCAAGAATATCAAACTTTGAATAAAGATATTACCGAATTAAAAGAATTAATTAATGATCCTGAGATGGGGGAAATGGCCTCTTTAGAATTAGAAGAAAAGCAAGCTAGATTACCTGAGTTAAATCATGAAATAGAAGTTTTACTAATACCTAAAGATGAAAATGATGGTAAAAATATAATTATGGAAATTCGTGGAGCAGCTGGTGGAGATGAAGCTAATATATTTGCCGGAGATCTTTATCGCATGTACACAAGATATGCAGAAAAGCAAGGATGGAAAGTTGAATCTATCAATGAAATAGAAGGTACAGCTGGCGGATTTTCTCAAGTTGAATTTTCTATCAAAGGAGACAATGTTTATTCTAAACTAAAGTTTGAAAGTGGTTCCCATCGCGTACAAAGAGTACCAGAAACTGAGTCACAAGGACGAATTCAAACATCAACTGCAACAGTAGCTGTCATGCCAGAAGCGGAAGATTTAGATTTCGAACTTGATATGAATGAAATTCGTATAGATATAACTCGTTCTTCTGGTTGCGGTGGACAAGGTGTAAATACAACAGACTCTGCTGTGCGATTAACTCACTTACCAACAGGTATTATCGTGTATAGCCAAACAGAACGTTCTCAAATTAAAAATAAAGAAAAAGCAATAAAAATTATGAAAACTCGTTTATATGATTTAAAGTTACGTGAAAAAGAAGAAGCTGAAGGTGCTGAAAGAAGAAATAAGATCGGAACTGGCGATCGTGCAGAAAAAATTAGAACATATAACTATCCACAAAATCGTGTAACTGATCATCGTATTGGATTTAGTGTCATGAATTTGGATAAAGTAATGGATGGTGACTTAGATGCCATTATTGATGCTTTAATTACAGAAGATCAAAGGAGAAAACTTGAAAACGAATAGACCATCATTTATAACTGAAAATGACTGGCAACTATTAACAAAAAAATATAAAAATATGCGTCCTATAATTCGTAAAATTAAAAATAATTATCCTATTCAATATTTAATAGGCAATGTTGATTTTTATGGTTACGAAATATTAGTAAAAAAAGGTGTTCTTATTCCTCGTTTTGAAACTGAAGGATTACTAGAAAAAACAATGGAATATATAAAGAAGTATCATTTAGAAGACAGCAATGTTTTAGATATTGGTACAGGATCTGGATGTATATCCATCGTTTTAAAAAAAGAATTTCCAAGTTTAAATATAACAGCAATTGATAAATCTTATAAAGCTTTAAAAATAGCAAGAAAGAATGTCAAAAAAAATCATGTTGATATAAACTTAATCAGACAAAATATTTTTAAATACAATCCTTTGAATAAATATGACATTATTATTAGTAATCCACCTTATATAGCTTATGATGAAAAAATTGATGAAGCATGTAAGTATGAACCAAAGATGTCTTTGTATGCCAATAATAATGGTCTCGAGTTTTATGAATATATAATAAAAAATAGTAAAAAATATTTACAAGAGAAGAGTATCTTAGCTTTTGAGATTGGCTATAAGCATGGAGAATATTTAAAAACATATGCGAAAAAATATTATCCAAATGCTTCTATCGAAGTCTTAAAAGATTTAGCAAATAAAGATCGCTACTTTTTTATCATAAATGAATAAATATTAATAAATTACCCCATAAGTAAAATAGAAAGGGTAATTTTTTTATGAAAAAGATATTAATTATTATAAGTATTGTTATAATATTTCTAATAGCAAATAAAGAGGAAAGTATTGTAATACCTGAAAGTTCTATTCGCTTTCGTGTTATAGCTTCTTCTAATACTTTAGAAGATCAAACCAATAAAAGTAAGATAAGCAAAAATCTAAGTAGTTATTTATATGAGCTGATTAAAGATAGCAAAAATAGTGAAGAAGCTCAAGATGTTATAAATAAAAATTATAAAAATATTGAGGAATATGTTGATAATTATTTAAATATAAACAATTTAGATAACAAATTTAAATTATCAGTTGGCCGCAACTATTTTCCTAAGAAAAAGTACAAAGGTGTAACATATAATGCTGGCTATTATGACTCTATTGTCTTGTCACTAGGAGAAGCATCTGGAGTTAATTGGTGGTGTGTAATGTACCCACCATTATGCTTATTAGATGAAGAAAGTGAAGATATTGAATATACAAGCCTAGTTCAAGAATTATTAAATAAGTATAATATTTAAACAGACTTCTATAGTCTGTTTTATTTTGTCAAAAAAAGCGAAGTAATATAATAAAAATTGTTTAGGATAATATACATATGTTATAATGAAGTAAATAAAGGAGGAACAAAATTGAATAAAATTAAACTCGAAGAATTAAGACAAGTTGTTCCTATCATCGATACTAATAATATCCAAAATGACGAATTATTTGACTATTTCCGCATCGTAAATTTAAATAATAAGAAGTATGAAGATCAAGCCATTAATCCATTGTATTTTTTATCTTATAATACTAAAGAAGAAATTGAAGCAGGATGGTTTGGAAATCATTTTGATTTAAGAAGTAAAGCTAATGAAATAATGAATAAGTATCCTCAAGCGACTTTTGTCATCGAAAAAGGAATGGAAAGAGATATCACCAATCCTAATTCTAAATATATAATTGTCGAAAGTATTCCTAAAACTATTGATGATATGTATACATATTTTAAAGAAAAAAGTCATGCTAAAGTAATATCTGTTACTGGAAGTGTTGGTAAAACAACTACAGTTGGTTTAATTGAAGCTATATTAAGAAATAATTACCATGTCCTAAGAATTTATTCTAAAAGAATAACTCCCATTATTTTAAAAGCCAATATAATTAATTTTTTAAATCCCGAAGTTGACTTTATTGTATTAGAAAATTCAATATATTATCATGATCATGTTAAAAAATTATGCGAGTTATTAAAACCAGACGTTGCTTGTATGTTAAACATTGATTCATCTCACTTAAATGTCGATATTTTAAATACCTTAGATGATATATGTATTTATAAATCAGAGATTTTAAGAAATGCCAAAATTGGTCTTATAAATGCCAGTGATGAACATCTGAAATTACTTAATTTAGAAGATTCACTTGTTGAATATAATGGTGATCCACTTTTTTATACCAATCTAGAGCGACTAGAAAAGTTAAATTTGTCTAGAATTCATGTCAAAAATAGAAAATTTCTTCTAGACGATTCCATTGAAGTAACGCCATTTATCTTATCTAACTTGTCGAAAATTCAATACTTAATAGCATACCGAATAGGTGAAATTTTTGGCATTGAACAAGATAAGATTATTAATAGCATGAATAATTATCAGCCTGTTGAAAATCGCTTAAATACGAAACAAGCTTTTGGTAAAGAAATAATTTTTGATGGTGATATAACTACTTATGAACGTATGAAAGAATTAGCTAATTCTTTATACGATAAAACATATTTAGTACTTAGAAAAGTTGGCTCTTCTGAAAATACCTATCGTATCGCCGATATAATTGATCATTTTGATGCTTTTGAAAAAGTATATATATTTGATGATGTAGAATATTTAAATGAATTAAAAGATCATCCAAAAGTAGAAGTAGTTAATAATCATAATTTTTTAAGTAACTTAGATGGAAAAATAATATATCATTACAGTGGATTTTATCGTTCATTTCCAGTATTTGATGAAAATAAATTAAATGTTTATGATCGTGAAAAATATATTATCAAAAGGAAGGAGCTCAAGATATGAAAAAAATATTATTATTACATGGTTGGAACTATCGCAATTACACTAGTATGACAAATGAAAAAGATGCTTGGCATAATCGTATAAAGTTTGTTCAAAAATTAGAAGAAAAGTATGAAGTATATAAAATAAATTTTCCCGGGTTTTGTGGTGAGAAAGAGCCCAGTACGACATGGAATTTAAAAGACTTTGCTAATTATGTTAAAGAATACCTAGAAAAGAATAACTTGCAAGTGGATTATATAATTGGCTATTCTTTTGGTGGAGCTGTTGCAATTGAGTATAATCGTTTATTTGATAATAAGCAAAAACTTATCTTAATATCTCCAGCTATTGTACGTAATTATGACAAATCTAAAAAGTTTGTCCAAACTCCAAATATAATTAAACCAATCCGAGAATTTTTAAGAGATTTTTATTTAATTCATGTAGCTAAGACAAATGAGATGGTGTATGGCACCAAATTTTTGAGAAATACTTATCAGAATATTGTTAGAATAGAATTAATTAATGAACTTGAGAATATTGATCCAAATCTCGTTCAAATAATCTATGGCTCAGAAGATAAAATGGTTAATCCCAAGTTTGTTATTTCTAGTGTTAAAGCTGAATATAAAGGATGCATTTCTGTTATTAATGGTGGATCTCATGATATCGCTAATACCCATTCTGATGAAGTAATTAATCTCATAGGTAAATAATAATCATTGTCTATCTATTTTAACTAAATTAACATATATTATTGAATAATTGAACTATTGATACTATAATAAAATGGTAAACAAGTATAAGGTGAAAAATATGAAAAAATTAATAATTGAGGGTGGAAACGACATAAGTGGTACAATTAAAATAAGCGGTGCAAAAAATTCGATTGTTGCACTAATACCCGCTAGCATTTTAACTAACGGAAAATGTGTCATTACTAATGCCCCAGATATATCAGATGTTAGAATACTTCTTGATACAATGCGAACTTTAGGTTCAGAAATAACTTTTGAAAATGAAACTATCACTATTGATAATCGTAATGTGAAAAATAAAAAAATAAGTGAAGAATATGCTTCTAAGTTAAGAGCATCATACTATTTTATGGGATCATTAATTGGTAAATACCATCATGCTGAGATTGCTTATCCTGGTGGATGCGTAATTGGTTCACGTCCAATTGATTATCATATTAATTCTTTTAAAAAAATGGGAATTAACATAGTAGAAAATAATGCCGAATATATTATGGATGTTGATAAAATAAATGGGAGCCATATTTACTTTGATTTTCCATCAGTTGGAGCAACCATTAATGTTATCTTAGCATCAACGTTAGCAAGTGGAACAACCGTTATTGAAAATGCGGCTAAAGAGCCAGAAATAACTAATATTGCTTCCTTTTTAAATTCCATGGGAGCTCATATTTATGGAGCAGGTACTTCAACAATCACTATTGAAGGTGTTGAAACTCTTGGTGATGGATATGTTGAAACTATCCCTGATCGTATTGAAGCTGGAACTTACATAATAATAGGCGCTTTAATTGGAGATAATCTAAAAATAGATAATATAATTGAGAAACATCTTGAATCAGTTCTCTATAAATTAAAAGAGGCTGGCGTTAAATATAAAATAGATGATCAATCAATAATCATCTCTAAAACAAACTCTTTAAAACCAATTAACATCAAAACCGCCGTATATCCAGGATTCCCAACTGATTTAGGACAACCAATGTCAACACTACTAACTCAATGTGCAGGAGAATCCATTTTTGAAGAGACTATTTATGAAAATCGCCTAAGACACATTCCTCATTTAAATTCTATGGGAGCTAATATCAAAGCTTTTGAAAGAACCGCTATTATTAATGGACCAACGCCTTTAAGAGGAAGAAAAGTTAAAGCAACTGACCTTCGCGCAGGAGCAAGCATGTTAGTAGCTGGATTAATTGCTGAAGGAAGAACTGAAATATCAAACATTGAACATCTCTTAAGAGGATACGAGCGTATCGTTGATAAATTATCCTCTGTTGGTGTAAATATTCGTCTTATTGATGATGAAAAGTAAAAATATATTGCTTTTTTTAGCATTTATGTTATACTAAACAAGTAATGAATTTCTATAACTTGAAGTAAGTTATGGCGGAAGGAGGATTTAGATGAAAAAGAATATACATCCAAATCAAGTTGAATGCACTTTTAAATGTGCTTGTGGTGCTACATTCAAAGCTAAAAGTAATAAAGAAGAACAATTATTAGAAGTATGCTCAGAATGTCATCCGTTCTACACAGGAGCTCAAGGTAACCGTAAGAAAACTGGTAACGTTGAAAAATTCAACAAAAAATATAATCTTGATAATTAATATTAAATTAAAACTAGCAATGCTAGTTTTTTTTGTTGTCATCTATGGTATAATAAAATTAAGGTGATAATATGGGAAAAGTAACTTATTTAATGAAAAGAATAAAAAACATGAGTTTTAATAATATGTTTAAAACTGTTGATTTAGTCCATGAAAAAACCAATAAACCCAAAATATTCATTTTTTTTGATATTGTTAAATGTGGAATAAAATACCAAGCTGGATACGTTGATTATAATTTGTATGAAATGTATAAAATGAATGGACGTGAACGAAAGACCGTTATAACTCGTGGTATTAACAATAATATTATCAAAAAATATAATGACATGTCTTATGCATATAAATTTGAAGATAAAGCCTTGTTTAATAAATTATTTGATAAGTATATGAATCGTGAATGGATTTATTTAAAAGAAGCATCTATTGAAGATTTTAAAAAATATTTAAAAGGCAAAAAAGAAGTTATTGTAAAACCTCTATCACTATCTTGCGGAAAAGGTGTTGAAAAAATAAAAGTCAATGAAAAAGAAGCCGAATCATTATATAATAAGTTGCTTGAAACCGATCAAACTTTAGTAGAGGATGTTGCTATTCAAAATAAAGTAATCAATGATTTATATCCTTTATCTGTCAACACGATAAGAATTGTAACGTTAAATAAAGTTGTCGTAGCTGCATTGCTCCGCATTGGCAATCACGGGAATATTGTCGATAATTTCAATCATGAAGGCATGGTAACGACAATAAATATTGAAACAGGTGTAATCGAATATCCGGCGATCGATAAATCTGGTAATGTTTATGAAATTCATCCTGAAACTAAAAAGAAAATTGTTGGAACTAAAATACCAATGTGGGAAAGTGTAAAAGATTTATGTATTGAAGCCTGTGATGTTGTACCTGAACTAGGCTATGTTGGATGGGATGTTTGTTTAGGTGAAGATAAACCATTTTTGATAGAAGGAAATGATTTTCCTGGTCATGACTTATATCAATTGCCAGTTCATCGAAGTGATAATTATGGTATGCTTCCCCAATTTGAAAAAGCAATGAAAGAAGGTAAATAAATGAAAATAGGTATTGCAACAGATCATCGAGGTGTTGAACAAAAACACGAATTAATGGAATTTTTAAAAGAAAAAGGTTATGATGTAGTTGACCTAAGTCCCGTGAATACTCCAACAGATGACTACATCGATTTTGCCGTCGCAACATGTAATTCCTACTTAAATAAATCAATTGATTTTGGAATCTTGTTATGTGGTACTGGAATTGGAATGTCTATTGCAGCTAATAAAATAAAAGGTATTAGATGTGCTAAAGTATCTAACAAAGAAGAAGCTTTTCTTACTCGAAATGATAATGATGCTAATATTTTGGCTTTAAGCTATCGAGAGAATCTTGAAATATTAAAAGAAATAATTGCCACATTTTTATCTACTCCATTCTCGGATGAAGAAAGACATCATAGAAGAGTAAATAAGATTAAAGACTTAGAGGTATAAAATGATTAAATTACTTGTCTATGCTTTGTCTTTAATTATTTCGACATTCGCTATAAGTGGAATTAATTTTGAAAACATCATTAAGAGAAATCATGTCAATGAAGCTCGGGTATTAAGTATGCTTCTAATTCTTGCTCTAACATATTTAATCGCGAATCTTGTTTTAGATGTTAGTCATATAAATATTTTAAATTAAAGAATACATTGAGTATTCTTTTTTTTGACAAATAATTTCTACTAAAAAAATTACAATATAAATGGTGACATATATGAAAGAAAGTATAATTAAATGTTCTATTATCGGAGCTACGACTATAATTTTATCTTTTTATTTTATTTATCTTGATAAGACCTCAAAAAAAGATAGTGAAGAAGACATCATAACCGTAACAACAAAGAAAACGTCTAGTGATATCAAAACTCTTCCACCAACGACTGTACAAACTAAAGAAAACCAAACATCAAAAACTCAACAAACAACGAAACAAAATACTAATCAAGAATTAGAAAAATATATTAAAAGTGTTGTTGCTTGTGAAATGCCTGCTTTATATCACGAAGAAGCCTTGAAGGCTCAAGCCATAGCAGCAAGAACTTATGCTTTATATCAAAGTAGTAGGGGAAATGGAACAATATCAAAAGAATCTCAGTGTTATTTAACTGAAAGTGAAATGAATTCTAAATGGGGAGAAAATAAAGATAAATACTATAAACTTATCGCTGCCGCTGTTGATGAAACAAGTAATTTAATTATGAAGAAAAATAATCAAATGTTTAAAAGTTATTATTTTTCCACATCTAATGGCTATACAGAAAACTCCATTACTGTATTTGGTGATGGAGATTTAAAAACAGTAGAATCAATCTGGGATAAAACAAGTAAAACTTATGAAGTAACTACTAATTTTACCAAGTCAGAGTTAGTTAGCATTCTTGGTTCATTTAATGATATTGAAATATTAAAGCGTAATAATACTAATCGTGTTGAAGAAGTAAAAATAGATAATAAAATAATATCTGGAATTGAATTTAGACGATTACTTGGGTTAAGGAGTGCTGACTTTACTATTACTAAAGAGAATGATAATTATTCAATTACTACCTATGGCTATGGTCATGGAGTAGGTATGAGTCAATACGGTGCTAATGAACTTGCTAAACAAGGAAAAACATATAAAGAAATCCTAAAATATTACTATGGAAATATTGAAATAACTTTTTCCTAGTATATTTTATTTAAATTTGCTAACACTTTAATTAGGAAGGTGATTAAATGAATTCTAGTAAAGTAAAAGAGATTGTGAGTGTAAGTATATTAATAATATTTGTGATTGGTGTGATAGGCGTAACATCTTATATATCTAAAAGTATTTTCTATGCATTAAGTGTTGATAATAACTCATATATTTTAAGAGATATAATAAGTGTTGATCTGCCTGTAGTCAGTGAAGTCGAAGCACCTAAAATAGGAAGACCTTATAATGACACAAATGTTAATATTCAAATTGGTTTTTATGACAAAGCAGCTGAAAAAGATAGTCAAGAAAGATCATTAATTCTATACGATAACACTTATATGCCATCAACAGGAATCTTATATTCATCAACAAACACTTTTGATGTTCTATCAGTATTTGAAGGAACCGTTGAAAGTATTAATGACGATGAAACATTTGGTACTATTCTCACTATTAAACACAACAATAATTTAACAACTAAATACTCAAGTATTAAAGATGTTAAAGTTAAAGTTGGCGATACTGTTAATGCTGGTGAAATAATTGGCTCTAGTAATGTTAATAAAGTTACTAGTGTATCAGAGAACATGCTTTTATTTGAAATGATATATAATGGTGAATATGTAAATCCAGAAACTTACTATGACAAAGTTCTAGAAGAAATGAATTAATGAAATTAAAAAAGATATATGTTAAATTAACTGATAATTATATATATGTCTATTCAAATAAAGGATTAAAAAGATATGCATCGAAATATATAAAGAATGGAAAAGTCGATAATCCTTATAAATTAATACCATATTTAAATCGACTTCTAAATAATAATATATTTAAAAAAAAGTATATCTTTATATTAGATACACTTTTATGTAATTCTGATATATTTGTTTACAAATATGTTTTTGAAAATATGGGACTATTAAACTATAAGGTAATTAATGATATCGATATTGTAAAAAGTCATTTAACTGAAGATAATATAATTGTAATGAACTGGTCCTCGTCCATTCATTATTGTTATATAAATAATAATGAAATAGTTATTAATAATTTTAATGAAAAGATTATTGATAACCTAAACAAGAAATACATACTTATATGTGGAGACTATCCATTAGATATAAAAACTAAAACTCCCGTATATTATTATGAAGATAAGAGTAATATATTATTTAGTCTTTTAGAAGAAAGTTGATTAATACTTTCTTTTTTCTATGTTATAATTTATTTATATACAAACAAAAACGAAGCAGTCCCCCTGAGAACTGCTTCAAAGAATAAAAAGGGGTTGGCTAGTGTGATACTAGCACCAATTCGCCTGTAAGTGAATTGGTATTTAATATACTAATCGATTAGTTCATATTTGTCAACACTTTTTTTTAGTTTTTTTCGATTTTAGGAGGATTATTAATGGAATTAAGTAAAATAAAAGGCTGCGGGCCTAAAACTATTGAATATTTAAATAAATTAAATATAACTGATGTCGACTCTTTAGTAAGATTTTTTCCTTATCGCTATAATATTTTTACTCCTGTAAATCTTGATTCTAGTAATGAAGAAGACACGATAGTTATATCTGGAACTGTAACTAGTCCTGCCAAAGTATCCTATATAAGAAGAAATTTTAATCGTCTATCTTTTACTTTAGAGACTAATAATATACTTACCAATGTAATAATATATAATCGAGCATTTTTAAGTCAACATATTATAATAGGTAAAAAAATAACCTTAATAGGTAAATATAATAAATTAAAGAATCAATTTACCGCATCAGATATTAAATTATTTGAACTAACAAGTACAAGAGTTGAACCCGTATATCACATGGTTAATGGTTTAAAAGCATCCACTATTACTAAATGTATAAACAATGCTCTAACAAGTAATATAAACATAACCGAGATAATACCTGAATACTTATCTCGTAAATATGAACTAATTAATACAATTGACGCAATTAAAGAAATTCATAATCCAACCAATACTAAATTACTCAAGCAAGCTCGATTAAAATTAATTTATGAAGAATTATTTGAATTTATGTTTAAAATTAATTTAATAAAATATAAAAATCAAATATTCGATGACTTTGTTGTTAAAGAAGTCTCTGATGAAATGGTTGATAATATAATTAAAGAAGTACCATTTGAATTAACCAGTGATCAAAAACATGCTATTAAAGAAATCGTTGATGATTTTAATGATTTTAAACGTATGAATCGTTTAATCCTTGGTGATGTTGGTTCTGGAAAAACAATCGTATCCTTTATTGCAATCCTAATTAATCACCTATGTGGTTATCAAAGCGCATTACTGGCTCCAACAGAAGTACTAGCACATCAACACTTCGACAATTTTACTAGTCTATTTCCTAATGTAAAAGCTGAATTATTAGTCGGGTCGTTAACTCAAAAAGAAAAAAAGTATATCATAGAAAAACTAAAAAATAATGAAATTGATGTTTTAATTGGTACTCATGCAATGCTTGAATCATCAGTTGAATTTGCCAACATCGGTTTAGTAGTAACTGATGAGCAACATCGTTTTGGCGTAAATCAAAGAAAAACTCTACAAAATAAAGGTAAATTTGTTGATGTCTTATATATGTCAGCAACACCAATTCCAAGAACTTATGCTCTGACAATTTATGGAGATATGGACATTTCTTATATTAAAGAAAAACCAGCAGGTCGCAAAGAGATAATAACCACACAATATAAATTTACGGAAATGAAAAGTGTTGGCCAAATAATTGAAAATGAATTAAAAGAAAACCATCAAGCCTATGTAATCGCACCATTAATTGAAGATGAAAATGAAACAGAACTAAATGATTTAAAACAAATCGAAGATATTCTAAAAAAGAATCTTCAAGGTAATTATCGGATAGGAATTCTTCATGGTAAAATGAAACAAGTTGAAAAAGACAAAGTTATGAACAATTTTAAAATTGGTGAAATTGATATATTAATATCGACAACCGTAATAGAAGTAGGTGTCGATGTTAAAAATGCAACTATTATGACAATATTTAACGCTGAACGATTTGGCTTAGCAACACTTCATCAATTACGAGGAAGAGTTGGACGAAACTCGTTACAATCAAGATGTTTACTGTTATCGGATAAAGATAGTGAAAGATTAAGTGTCATGGAGGAAAGTAATGATGGTTTCTACATATCAGAACGGGACTTTGAAATGCGTGGATCAGGAGATTTATTTGGAGTAAGACAGTCTGGAGATATGATATTTAAAATCGCAGATATTAAACGAGATTTCAAAATTCTCCTACAATGTAAGAAAGATACAGAAGAATTTGTCCTAAATAATATTGAAAATGACTTCCGAGACTACAAATATTACCATAATATTGTAGAACAACTAATGAATAATGATTAAATAGATTGACAAATATTGAAAATTTGTTAAAATTATAATAGGCATGGTAGAAATATCATGTCGGTATCTCTAACGATTTTTCCAATGTTAGAGGATATCAACCAAAACCCCCTGAGAGCCCAATAAAGGGCTCGTTTTTGTTTGTTTACAAAAAATTAAACAAATGTTATAATCATAACTAACTTTAGGGGGATAAATATGGAAGAAAATACTATTAAAGAATTATTAGAATTAAGAAATGATTATGAACAAGAGAAAGAAAAGTTAAATGATAAAAAAGAAGCCTTAATTCAAAAGAAAAAAGAAATATACGATCAAGCAACTGAGAGTATCAAAAGAGAAATAGAACAAGAAACAACTAATGCACGTTTACAAAGATATTTAGAATCAACACCTATAAGGAATATAAATTTTTTAAGTAGAAGTCTAGAATTTATGGCTGGTAACAACGAAAAAGGCCGATTAACATTCTATGAATTATTACTATTAAATGAAGAGGTAAGAAAAATAGCTGCAGAATATAATGTATCATCCGAAAATATTTTTAATATTTTTTGTAAATATAGCTATTATCATATTGAACATCCTTTCTTAGAAAATGAAAAAGTTCAAGAGGCTATAATCAAAGTACAATATATTGCTTATTTAGATGATATATTTAATAATATCGATAATATTCTAGCCTACCAAGGATCATACGTTGTTTATCGATATGTAAAAAATTACTTAAGTAATGTATTAAAGGAAGAATACCCTCAAACAGATAATGAATTAATCTATAAAGATTATGATGAAAAAGTAGAAATAGTAAAATCTAATTTAATTGATATCTCTTCATATTTATTAGAAATAATGAAAGAAATACCTCATTCACGTTCAGCATTATGCAATCAAAGTTTGAAGAGAATGTCTCGAAAAAAATCTGGTACAGCTATTACTTTTGAACAAAATGTTTTTGCTAAGGGTATTGCATTTGGAACAACCCTTGAAAAATTACAAGAAGGAAATTATGAAGATGCCAAAAGTCTAATTTATATTCCACATCAAAAATTACTTAAATAATTTATCCACTAGATAATGGTGATTAAAAATATGATATAATATCAATAAGATAGGTGAGTTAATAATGGAAAAAATATTTATATGGATTAAAGGACATATTATAATATCAATTTTAATAGGAGCAATTATTATCGGAAGTATAACGGTTTCTCCCATAATAATATCCAATACTCAAAATAAAACAAATATTGAACTGAATGATAATTTAAACTTTGAATTAGACAGTGAAGTTTACTTGATCTCATTAATAAAAAAAATAAGTAATGGAGAATTGAAAACAGATAATAAAAAAATAGATACATCTACTCTTGGAGAACAAGAAATATCAATTAAGTATTTAAATGAAAAAAATCAAGAAACTGATTATAAATTCACTATTAATATAGTTGATACAACGCCACCAACTATTGAAAGTGAAGATTCAATTAGCACAACGATTGGCAAAGAAGTAGATTTATTATCAAAAGTTAGTACTAGTGATAATTCGCGTGGTGAAGTTAATGTAACTATTGAAGGAGACTATAATCTTGATATTCCAGGTGATTATAATTTAAAATATGTTGCCACTGATTCAAGTGGGAATAAAAGTGAAAAAAATTTTGTTTTAAAAGTAAGTTCTGCCACAATCAAAACTAAAGGTTACTATGTATATAAGACTAAAGATGTTTGGTATGAGATGTCATTTACTAAAAATAACGAAGTATCTTATGTTCCATGGTACTGTCCAGGTTATGCTTGTGGTGGTGGTGATGATCAACATGGCACTTACTCAATCGATGGCAATACTTTAAATGTTCATTTAAAATATGAATATAGTTTTGAAGGAGATAAAACAAATATTAATAAAAAAATGGAATTTACTATTATAAATGAAAACCAAATTAAGTATAATGGCAAAACTTATAAATGGCAAAAAAGTTTTGAAGGATAATTAGAATCATACGTGGTTCTAATTTTTTTTGTCATAACAATATAGCTGTGCTATAATATGCACCAAAAGAGGTAATTAAAATGTCATTATTAGAAGTTCCTTATGGAAATAATCAAGAAGTTTATATATCGAAAGAATGGCTATATGCTTATGATGAAAATTTTTTTCCTATTCCTGATGAGTATGAAACTGCTGCTAGAAAAGAAAGAAGAGCCGTAGTTGAATATTTAACATCTATTGGCTATCAAGTAATAACTGATGCAAGTAAGACAAGTGAAGATACATTTTTCTTTACTCCATCTTGTGACAAACATCTAAATGCAAATATTGAAGAATATAAGGAAAAGAAACAAGAAAAAATAATCGCTTCATTAGAATGTACAGAGGTTCATGAGCCTAAAACAATAAGATTTAATCCTGATAGTTTGCCAGAAGAAATGCTGCCTTTACCATTTGTTTTAAAAAATATTGAAGCTCAAGGTGGAACCGATAAAATTTTAATTGAAACACCTAAACAATTAGCTATATTCAAAAAATTTTATAATGAAATAAATGAATATAGTTTTAAAGAAACCATTGAAATTGCTCGAAAAAATTATAATTTAGGTCCTGAAGTAGTTTTTTATGAAGATGGTTCATCTAACGCGGCATTCGGTATTGGACGAATAAATTATAAAGAAAGATTTTATGAAGACTTTGTAATGCAAGAATATATTAAAACTCCGGGAATCTATAATACATCACTAAGAGTCTTAACATCATCATCTAACGACATCTTGTGTGCTAGTCTTAAGTATTGTAGATCAATGCCAAAATCTAATAAACACTATGGTTTAGTTGATCGTTATTTATGTGAGAATAATAATCCTTACTATTTAAATTCTCGTAATATAATCTCTAACACAGTTGCTGGAGGAAATAGTATTATTCTTAATTCTCGTAACTATAGTAAAAAAGAAAAAGCTATTCTAAAGTCTCACGAAATTGATCCAGATAAACCCGTCGTACCAGAAAGTGTTGTTGAAGCTTCTTTAAGTATTGCAACTAATGCCGCGCGTGAAATAGGTGCTATAAGTGGTATGGACTTTATATATGACTCTACTTCTAAAAGTTGGAAGTATCTAGAACAACAAGAATTTCCTATGATGTATACATACTGTCAGGTATATAATCTTCCATACGTTGAAACACTTGCCGATCCTAATGACTATGATGAGTTTATCCCAGTTCAAAGAAGAGCCGATATTGATTCTCGCTTACGTGCTTTATCTCTAGCCATGCAAAAAAAGAATACTAACTCTATATCAGCAAAAAAATTATCACGATAAAGAATTAAGTATGCTATAATTAACATAAAAGATTTAGATTTATTAAATCCAAGTTCTATTTTTACTAAGATAGAAAAATATTAGCAATGAAAGAGGTTATTAAACATGAAAAAAACACTATTACTAGATGTCGATGAAGTTATTTGCTTCGGTGGCTTTTTAGAAGCTGTAAATGAATTTTTAGGAACAAAATATGTCATTGATGATTTCACGAATTACTACATTGATGAAGCGGCTATACCAAAAGAGCGAATGGATGAATTTAACGAATTTATTCGTCATCGCGATATGTATAAAAATCCGCATATCCTACCTAATGCTATTGAAGTAATAAAAAAATTAAGTGAGAAATATGATATATACATTTTATCCTCATGTGTAAATCCTTTTGATATCGAAGGATCTGGAAACTTATTTATGGTTAAATATAATTTCTTAAGAAAACTTCTTCCATTTATCAGTCCAAAAAACTTTATTTTAACAAGTGCAAAACATTTATTTAAAGCTGATGTTCAAATTGATGATGTCATTGCTAACTTTAGTGACGATGTTGATTTAAAAATACTATTTACATCATACCATAATAAAAATATAACTGAGGAAGAACTAAAAAAAGCGGGTGTTATCCGTGCTGGTAATGATTGGCGAGAAGGTTGGGATGCTGTTGCTAAAATTCTTTTACCAGACTATGTTAAAGAAAACTCTAATCCTAACTTAACACTAACAAAGAATTAGTTCGTCTTAAATGTTCTTTTTGATAACTTTAAAATATGATAGTATATATATTAAAGGATGGTAAATGATGAAGCAAAATATTTATGATAATGAAAATTTCTTTTCAGGATATAATGGTATGCGAGAAGAAAAAAAGGGTACTAGTGCTAATGATTTAATTGAAATACCAACTATTAGAAAAATGCTACCTGATTTACGTGGTAAAAGAATACTAGAATTAGGGTGTGGCTTTGGTGAAAATTGTGAGTATTTTAAAAAAATGGGAGCAACATATGTTTTAGGAACTGATATATCTACTAATATGATAAATCTAGCTAAAGAAAGAGTTCATGAAGATAATATTGATTTTAAAGTATTAGCAATGGAGGACTTAAAAGACATTAGTGAAAAATTTGATCTTGTTGTTAGTTCTTTAGCTGTTCACTATGTTGAAGATTTTGAGAGCCTATTAAGAGATATTTATGATATCTTAAATGAGAATGGACAATTTATTTTCTCTCAAGAGCATCCTATTGGAACAGGAACTAAACTAAATGAAGAATGTCACGGCAATGATTTTATAAAACTTGGTGATAAAGATTATTATCTAGTATCAAATTATAATGAAAATGGCAAAAGAATAGTAGATTGGAATAATTGTGAGGTAATAAAATATCATCGTACCTTCAGTTATATTATTAATACTATTATTAAATGTAATTTTAAAATTGAAGAACTAGTTGAACCAACTCCATCCAAAGAGATATTAACAATCAAACCTCGCTATAAAAATCAATTTGATAAACCATATTTCCTGTTTATTAGTTTAACTAAGAAATAAAAGAGACTTTTCTCTTTTTTTATTATATGATATAATAATCCCCCAAAGAAGGAATATTCATGGTAAGTATCGAAAAAAGATTTAATATAAATAAATATTTTTCTGGTTATCTAGATATAATAAAAGATGTATTTTTAGAATACTATGATGAAGAATATCATGATAAAGTAAATGAGGCTTTTGCTAACTTTACTTTTATCGGTTATTTACCACCCATAGCAATAAGTAATCAGATTTTTACCTTAGAAAACTCAATTAATAAAAAATTAGTAGATCAATTTATGCAAGAATTTACTTTTACTAATGATCCTAATTTTCGAATTAAAGCTTTCTTCTATGGCTTTGAAAATAAAGAAAAATGTCCTTATTATAAAATACTTACTAGACAAGATAATTATGAAGAAGAACTAAAGTACATTTTTAATTTAGATGATAAAGATCCTGACTATGTATCATTAAAACAAAAATATCTTGCCTTAATTGATACAACACACGATACTTATCTAAAATATCAAAGAATGTATGATGAAGAAATAAAACCATATGAAGAGTATATAAAATACGCTAAAAATTTATCGTTATTAGAAAGAAATTCAAAACCAATCTATATTAATCAATTTATAAGAAGAGCCTTCTTTATATTATCAAAATCTGATAAAGAATTTTATCTTCTTCATCAACAAGAATTTAATAACCCTGATTTGGCAGCCTCTTATTTTCGTAAAATGCATTGCTATAAAAATTTAGTATCCCGTTATAGTGAGTATATGAACTTTCAGTATGAAGGATTTATAGATGCATTCTCTAAAGAGGAAGAAGAAAGAATCACATCATCATATGATGAAAGAATTATAAGAAAGCGTCGAATAAACTATTTTAAGAATTTAGGTATAGATTTAGGAGATGATTATGAAACTTATGTAACTAATCCTGTTGTTAAGTCATTATGGCCTAGTGAAGAAGATATTACAAGAATTAAAAATATTAAAAAAGATATTTATGAAGAAACTATTAAAGATTATCTTTTAACGATACCTATGTATCAAGAGATTAAAAACATACTCGAAAATTCTGGATTTACAACTAAAGAAACTGCACCATTTAAATTAGATAGCTACTTAGTAGACTATTGGAATGTTTCGTCTAATTATATATTAAAGAATAATAAAGCCAGATATGACGAAATCAAAGATTGTTTTTCTCTTCATCCAATCGTGTTATTCTCAGCTAATGATGATAGTTATTATATTGATTTCCATTTAATGCATGAATTAAATCATGTAGTTGAATACATAATAAAATCTATAAATATAACAAGACTTGAAAATAATAGTGTAAGTATAGATGTAACTACGGAAACAGGTCTTAACTGTAAGATGATAGAAGAAACTATTGAAGAACTTGGAAAAAGTAAGTATGAACTATTCTGTGAAGCAATAAATGATATAATAGCAATTAATTTAACAAATTTAATGCACAGTAAAGGAATATATCTTTTTCGTGAACCGAATGAATCTGAAAGTAATATAAAAAGTCTATATGCTTTTGCTAAACCTTTAGTTGAAGAATACTATAATACTTTTAAGGACGCCATTACGCATGCTCGAATGACAGGAGATAGAGAATATTTATTTAATATAGTTGGTCAAGAAAACTATGAAGCCCTAAATGATTTAGTAAACGAGTTATATATTTACTTCAAGATAGTATCTAATAACAATTTAATCGCTGATACTTTAAAACAAATTGATGAAGGCATAGTTAATGATAATACGAAGATGTATAATAGTTTCATAAATCGAAGTCAAAGTATCTTATCTAAAATGAAGGAAAATGCTACCAAAAACATAAAGCAAAGAAAACTAAACTTGTAAGAGAATAATTTATATTCTCTTTTTCTTTGTATTTGTTTTTAATTATCTATAATTTTTGATATAATTACTATAATAGGTGGTAGTATGATAAAGGAATATTATAAATTTATAAAAGATTATTTAAAACTCGCAGAAATCAAACCTCTGTATTTAACAATAAATATAGTAACAGCATTTCTATACAAATTATTTGAACTATTACTTCCTTTAATAGGTTCATTCATTGTAAGATATTTAACACTTAATAATTCACATATGGTTTTTGTATTTCTGATCATCTTTGCAATCGATTACTTTCTTTATTACGCGGCGTTATATGCAAATTATCGAATTTATGGTTACAATATATCTTACTGTTATAATAGATTAACTAAAAAAGTTTTTGACAAATTATCTACTGTCGATGGCAACTTTACTAAATCATTTTCAAAGGGAAGAATCATGAATACTATTAACAGTGATGTTATAACTATTGGTGATATGAATGACCGTGTAAGTGAAGTAATAACTGGAATTGTTCAAATTATAATGGTCCTAATAATTGTTGCTAATAATAATATCATTGTTAGTATAGTTCTTATAATCTTTGCTTTATTTTATATTGCATTCCGTAATAGCTGTGATCGATTAATTAATATTTATCATAATAAAGTTCAAATATATGATGACAAATACAGTACACTTTTAACGCAAATTGTATCGGGTTTACAAGAAATAAAAACGTTCAATATGTTAGATAAACTAAAATTAAAACTAAATGATATTCAAAAGAAATTTACCAAAAATTATTCCCTAAAAAGGAAATATTATACCCTAAGAGATAATGATGTTAAGTTTATTAATTATGGTTTTAGATTTGTTTTATATTTACTCTTAATTTGTCTATTAGCTTTAGGAAAAATCGATATATCAATTCTTATTTTAGTTGCTTCATATCATGAGAGTTTAGTATATCATATTGGTGATTTTATAGATTCCACATCAGCTATTCGTGAAGGTAATACATCAGTTAAAAGAATTAATGATATTTTAAACTATAAGTCTGAAAAAATAGTTTTTGGAGAAAACAACACGATTGATATGTACGGATCAATAGAATTCTCTGATGTAAGTTTAACTATAAAAAATAATGAAATATTAAAAGATATTAATTTAAAAATAAATCATAATGAAGTTGTTGCAATCGTTGGTGAGCCGGGAGCTGGAAAAACGATGTTATTTAATTTACTCCTTCGTCAATTCAAACCAAGTGAAGGTGTCATTACTTTAGATAACACTAACATCTTTGATTATAAAATAGATACATATACGTCTAATATTGCTGTTGTTAATCAAAAACCATTTATTTTTAATATGAGTATTAAGAAAAATTTAGACTTTGTATCTAAAGATAAAGCAAAACAAATTAATGCATGTAAAACGGCTGGTATTCATGATTTTATTGCTAGCTTACCAAATGGATATAACACGATTTTAAGAGAGAATGGTAGCAATATATCGGGTGGACAAAAGCAAATGATTAGCATAGCTAGAACTCTTCTAACAGATGCTGAAATACTTTTATTCGATGATATTACTACTTCTTTAGATCCTGATACCGTAAAATTAGTACCAGACTTAATTAATAAGATCAAACATGATCATACCATTATCATGATTACAAAGAAACCAGATTTAATGCGTATAGCTGATAAAATTGTTGTATTAGATAAGGGCACGATATCAGACATAGGTACGCACAAAGAACTGATCAAGCGAAATGAAATATATCAAACATTACAATCCCGTAAATCAGCAAGTAGAATAGGAGTGTTTAATAATGATTAAAAGATATTATGAGATTATCAAAACCTTCTTTCAATTAAAAGCAACTAATAAAAAATACCTATTTCATCTTTTAGTATCAGCCCTGCTTCGTAGTTTATCTTTACTATTAATTCCTATAGCTGCATCAAAAATAATTGATATTGCCTCAACTGGTAATTTTGAACTAACAATTAGATATGCGATAATATACGTAATAGTAGCTATCGTTTATGTTATGCTTCATCACTATAATTATGAAGCTTATGCTAAAAATTCTATTTATACTCATAATAAATTACAAGAGCTAATATTTGATAAAGTAACAACATACGATGAAAACTTTACTAAAGATATTTCTGTATCTTTTATTGTTAATACATCTTATAATGATGTTGGTAAAGTAATGCAAATAGCTGATAACTTCTTCGATGCTATTGGTTCCATAATCAACATGCTAGCTGCGATAGTGGTTTTATTCTTAGTTGATCCATTCATTGGTTTATTTACTCTTATCATAAATGTTATTTCTTTTATGTGTTTAAGTTATAATATGAAAAAAAGAGATGAGTACTTAAAGAAACAAAGAGAATATCAAGATGAAGTATCTGGAATAATGGGGCAAGTAATTGATGGATCAAAAGAAATAAAAGCTTTCAATATGACTGACGATATTGAAAAATATTTAAATAAATATAAAGCAAGTTGGAATAAGTTTTATTTAAAGAAAAGAAAGTATCAAGATCGTATTGATGTCTTAATACGTAGTTTATTAGGTATTGGTGAAGTTCTTGCTTACTTAATCATGATAATTCTTATTTTAAATAATAAATATGAAATCGCAACATTAGTACTAGTAATCGGTTATTATGAAAATATTGAAAATGAATTAGATAAACTATTTAATGTTCTAGCAGAATTAAGTAGTAAATCTATTCGTGTTGAACGTGTTAGCAAACTACTTAATTATAATAATAAGAATATGCTTGAATTTGGAACTAATAATACGGATTTAATAAAAGGAAAAGTTGAATTCAAACATGTAACTTTTAACTATGAAAAACAAGTTTCATTAGACAATGTAAGTTTTACGATTAATCCTCATAGTTTAACTGCCATTGTTGGAAAAAGTGGACATGGAAAATCAACAATATTTAGACTTTTACTTCGTCTATATAAAATAAATAAAGGAGCTATTCTTTTAGATGACATAAGCATCTATGACTATAGTAAAGAAATATATTCCTCAAATGTATCTATTGTAACTCAAAAGCCATTTATATTTGATATGAGTATTCGTGAGAATTTTAATTTAGTTGATTCTAATTTAGAACATCAAATAGAAGCTTGTAAAAGAGTTGGAATACATGATTATATAATGAGCTTAAAAGATGGATATAACACTAAGCTTGTAAGAGATGCAGAAAATATCTCTACTGGTCAAAAACAATTAATCGCTCTAGCAAGAACACTTTTATCAAAATCTGAAGTATTATTGTTTGATGAAGTAACTTCCTCATTAGATATGACTACCTCTAAAAAAATAATGAAAATATTAAAAGATCTAAAAAAAGATCATACCATCATTATGATTACCCATAAACCAGATCTAATGAAAGTAGCGGATGAAATAATGGTTATTAATAGAGGAAAACTTGTTGGCAAGGGAACTCATGAAGAACTAATGAAAAAAAATAAGTACTATCAAGTGTTACAAAAATAGTACTTTTTTTATGTTCTAAATATGTTATAATAATACCTAATTAGGAGCAATATATGGAAAAAGAATATAAGAAAAAAATAACTAATAAAAGCGAATTGTTTCAGGAAGATGGAAGTTTAATAGATTTAGACTTATCAAATTATGATATTAGTGCTCTTGATTTAAGTGATATTGACCCTAATGTATGGAATGGAGCAATATTCTATAATACTAATTTTAAAAATACCGGAATTAAATTTTATCCCCGAAAACTGCGAAAATCATATTACTTTGATATTTATAGTATAGAGAATTGTAATTTTGAAAACTGCGATCTTTCTTATCTAAAAGATGAGGACTTCAAAAGTGTTATTTTAAAAGGGGTTAATTTAAAAAACACTAATCTTCAGATTGATTTTCATAATAATAAAGTATTTAATCAAGCATACAATCACATATTTGCAGTATCAAGACAACTAGATGAAGAAAGAGTTAATTTGACTGGTGGAGCAATTCTTCCTTCCGAGTATGAAACCAAACAAGTTGATTATTTTGATTATGTTGATCTTGATATAGATTTTTTAAAGAATAATCCTAATATTAAAATCTCATCTGGCAAACTTCTTGAAGTCATCTGTAATTATTTTTATGGAAAATATAAATTAGATGATCAAGTTAGTGAAAAAGAATTTAATGAATATTATCACTCATTTTTAGAATTTCTAGAATATGATACTGAAGGAAAATTAAAAAGATTTTATCATGATATGGAACCATATCTAACTTCACCTGAAAAATATTTAGAATTCTTTCAAGGTAAATTAAAATATGTAGACTTTGAGGAACTTGATTTGAGCTACTTAGATAAAAAAATGTTAACCTCTTTTCTTTTCTATAGGTGTGACATTGCTAAATTGAAATTAGGTATACCATATAAAGAAATCGGAAAAGAAATAAGAAGAACACTCTATGTAAGCTTTCTAGAAAAAACTCCTGTAGGAGAATTAGAAATTCCCATGACGATTCATGATTGGCAAAATCGTGGTTATAAGAGATTATCCAGATCAGGAATCACAATGCGTACAGATTTATATTTAGAATTTGATAGAATATGTAATATGTGTTGTGAATTTTGTCGTAATGAAGTATTGGAAAAATGTCCTTTTGCCTTTGAACAAATAATGAAATCCTTGAAGCTAATTAGTAATCACCTTAATAATATCGTCATAGGTGGAGGCGAACCAACTATCTATCTTAAGGAATTAAAGAAACTATCAGAAATAATGAGAAAACTAAAAACCACTCATCGGATAAATATGAAAATCATTACTAATGGATCGCTTGATTATGAGGAATATAATCTTTTACAAATGTGGTATAATTATAGTTTTCTATTTTCTCGTCATGCTATAGATGATGAAGAAAATAGAAGAATATTCGGCGATAAAAATAAAAAAATATTAACAACAGATGAACTTCAACAAATTGAAAAAAAGAAAAAACATACTTTATGTTGCACCTGTTTTAAAGGTGGGGTTGATACTGTTGATAAAATTGTTGAGTACGTAAGATATGCTAAGTATCTAAAGTATTCCAATATTTTATTTCAAAATCTCCATTTAGAAGATGAATGTAACAAATCAATAAATATTCCTGAAAGAATAATGATGAATGCAATCGAGAAACTTCAAGGAGAGGGATTCTTACTAAAAATGCCAATCCTATCTAATTCTAATTATATTTTATATATCTTAAAAAAAGAGGACATAACTATCTCATTTAAAATATATAAGACTCGTGATGTTATTCTCAATGCTTGGTATAAATCACCTAAAAGATGTTTTGACTTGTCTATGGATCCATCTGGTAATCTACATGAATCTTGGAAAGAAGAAAACAAACCCAATATTTTACAAAGAAAAAATCAGCTATAAACTGATTTTTTTAATTGTTGGAAATTAATTTAATAAATTCTAAAGAAGCTCGACTTAATTTAATATCTTTTAAATAAACTAAGGCAATAAATCGCGATGGCAAAGTTGGCTTGGTTTTAATTTCAAATAAAGAGCCACTATCTAATTCTTCTTTAATGTATTCTTTCGTAGATACTCCAATTCCAAATCCATATTTAGCAAAGTCTGTAACCAAAGAATTACTAGCAAGTTCAATATCTGGATTTAAATAGATATCATTTTTAATACAAAAACTATCTAAATAATATCTAGTATTAGAACCATTAGCTGCAAATATCAAAGGATATTCATTTAAGTCTTTTAAATTAATAACTTTGTTTTTTAGTTCAATATATTTATCACTAGCAACAAAACAATCATGAATCTCGACAAGATTAATTACATCGTAATTTGCAGGTGTAGCATAAGGAGTATTGATTATCATTAAATCAATTATTCCTTCACTCACTTTTTTTAATAAATCTTTAGTTGGATCTGTAAAAATTTTGATCTTAATGTTTGGATACATCTCATGAAATTTTGAAATATAAGGTAATAAATAATTTTGTGTTATCGTTTTACTTACTCCAATTCTTAAATAACCATATTCTAATTCTTCGGTCATCTTGATTTTATTCTCAGCTGTTTCAATTATTTCCATTACTTTCTTTATTTCTACAAAAAGGGTTTTACCTTCTTCTGTTAGAGTAACTCCTCGTTTACTTCTAATAAATAATGTTGTATCAAGCTGATCTTCTAGATTCTTGATTGCTTTACTTACTCCAGGCTGTGAAATACATAACTCATAACTAGCTCTTGTAATGTTACCTTGTTTAGCTACCTCATAAAAAACTTTATAAAGTTCAAAATTTGTATTCATAACTCCTCCAACCTATCATAACTATAGTTATGATAAAACATAAATAATATATATTTTTATTATAATAAAAAACATTCTATAATACAAGTATGAAGGAGGAAGAAAGATGAAAATATTAGTAATTAATCCACCAAATAAACCGTTTACCAATCAGAGTATTTTAGCTGAACCGTTAGACGTGTTATCCATTGCAACAATTATAAAGCAAAAATATTCTAATACAGAAGTCATTGATATGGATGTTAAGAGAATGGAAAATAACATCAATCAATATTTAGGTGATGATAATGTTGTCATATTTGTTTATGACTATCAAATACCTCTTCATACCAGTGAAGCAAAATATAATATCTTTGAAATAATTAAAAAAGTAAATCGGCCATGTAAATTTATTATGATAGGTAAAACCTCAACATTCCACTATCAAGAATTTATTGATAACGGAATAGACATCATAATAAAAGGTATAGCAGAAAATGTTATTAACGAATGTATAAAAAATATACATAATCTAAATAACTTAAGAGCTATACCTAATCTAATAATTAATGATATTAATAAAATAATAAAAACACAAGAAAAAAAAGTAATTAATAATTATCAAAAATTACCCATACCCGATAGAAGTTTGGTAAGTATTAATGAATATATGGATACTCGAACACTTATAACATCTCGAGGATGTATTAACAAATGTAATTTCTGTACAACTCCTTACTTCTTCGGTCCATGGTCAAGAAAAGACTATAAGGAAGTAGTAGATGAAATAGAATATCTTGTAAATAATTTTAATACGAAAAAAATAATATTTTTAGATGATAATTTTCCTGTTGATAAACTACGAGTTATGAACATTTGTCAAGAATTAAAACTTCGAAAAATTAATTGCTTATTTGGATGTTTGTGTAGTATCAATTGCTATGATAAAGAACTTATGCAAACCATGTATGAATCAGGGTTCAGATGGCTTCATTTTGGAATTGAATCAGGGAGTGAAAGAATATTAAAAATTATGAACAAACCTATGGATATAAAAAAAATAGTTGATGTAATAACGGAAGTAAAGAATATAGGTTATCGAGTACGTACTAGTATTATCTTGGATTATCCTACAACAACTAAAGATGATTTATTAAAAACCAAAGAACTACTTGAAATATTAGAACCTCATGAAATAAGACTTCATTATTTAGCGTATCGCTTAGGAACACCAATATACAAAGAAGGTATAAGTAATAAAACTCAATATATCCACAGTAATAAACCAAATAATATGAATAATGAAATTATTTCTTCAGTTGAGGAAATAAAGAAAATGTTAATAGAAAGGAACTATACTCTAATTGAAAATGATGTAGAATGGACTAAATATAATAATTTAGAAAAAGACTTTAAAGTCGCAACATTTACACCAATTAAGTATGGAATGTGTTGGTATGAATAATTTAATTGGAATAACTGGAAAAATGAGTTCAGGTAAAACTACTCTTGTAAAAAGACTAAAGACATTATTACCTGAATACCATTATATCGATGTCGATGATTTTCGTAGAAATCTATTTAATCGGGAGGAGTATACTAATGAGTTAAAAAAAGTAATTCCTGAATTACAACAATACAAAACTATTAACTCAATAATTCTTAATCAGTATATCTACTCAAATGAAACCTATATGAAAAAATATAAAGATATTCTATACAAATATTTATTTACTTACTTGAAATCCATCAATGACAAACCAGTTATTGTCGAGTGGGCTTTGATTCTTAATGATAATCTAGAAGAATATTTTAACAAAATTATCTATGTTAATGCTAGTGATGAAGTAAGATTAAATCGATTAGTCGGAAGTGATTTATCAAAAATAGAAATATCAAAAAGAAATGCTCTTCAAGAAATTGATTTATCTAAATATCCCAATGTTTTTATCGCAGATAATAATAAACATATTAATATTGAAGAAGTAATTAATTATATTAAAAGTATGGAATGTAAATTCACTTTACCAGAACAGGGTGGAAAAGCTATTTGGGAAATAACTCATCAATGTAATTATAATTGTTCATATTGTATATTCTCATGTAATCAAAGAAAAATACCAGGAGAGTTAACAACATCAGAATGCTTTCATGTTATTGATGAATTAGTAAAAAATAATTTTAAACATCTAAAAATAACTGGAGGAGAACCATTTTTAAGAAGTGATATAATTGATATTCTCCGTTATGCTTCAACAAAAGTTTTAACTGACATCTCTACTAATGCCTCTCTTTTAACTAAAGAGAAAGTAAAACTACTTAATCAACTAAAGTTAAAAATGATTCATGTTAGTTTAGATGGATTAAAAGATGATCACGAATCAGTACGTGGTAAGAATACTTTTTCTCCTACTATTAAAGGATTAGAGTATTTAAAAGAATCAACTAATAAAGTTCGTATTGGTTGTGTTATTCATAAAAATAATGAAGGTCATTTAAAAAGTATTACAGAAGGAATTATCCCAACAGGAGCCAATGAAGTAATTTACTCCATTATGGAACCTCCACTTAATTCATCAAAAGAATTAATGAAAACTAAAACTAATAAAGTCTTAATTGAAGAACTAGAAGCAATAAAGCGCGAATATCAAGAAGATATAAAAGTAAATTATAACTTTGGGAATCAGCCAGAATATGTTACATCTTGTCCTGCGGGTAATTTATTTTTATACATAGATAATCTAGGTAAAGTTAGTCCATGTCCGTGGGTTCATGAAGTTAATAAAGATTGTATTACATCAATCTCTTTAAGAAATCATACAATCGATGAGATACTAGAAGATCAAGAAATAAAAAAATTTTTAAAAGTAAAGAAATGTGGTCAGTGTTATGGAAAGATTTTCTAAACTATATCCCTTTACAACTGAGAATTTAAACTATTTAAAAAAACTTGATTTAACTAATAAAAAAGTCATAACAGTAACTGGATCTGGTGATCATGTACTAAATATAATTCTTGCTGGGTGCAAAGATATTACAACTTTTGATATTAACTGGAAAACTAAATACTACACTAAATTTAAAATATTTTTAATCAAACATTTTTCATATGAAAGATATCTTAAATTACTTGGTCTAAGTAATATAAAAGTATCTTTGATTAATAATAGACTATTTGAATGTAAATATTTTAATGCTGAAAGAATATTAAAACAAAATCCTTATTTAGACAAAAAAAACTACTATATTCTTAAACACTATTTAAAAAATATAAAAATAAAATACATTCATACTAGTTTAGAAAGATTAAATATTTCCGAAAACTATGATTATATGTTTTTATCTAATATCAGTGACTATTTACCATCAATTTATCAAGAAGATTATTTAAATAAATATTATTTAGACATTCAAAAGTTTTTGAGAAATATAAAAGTAATCTATTTTGCTTATGTCTATAATTATCAAAATAGTCACTCTAGAACAGATATTGACAATATCAATAAAGTAAAAAGAATTTTTAAAAAAATAAATATCCAAAAAATAGATACAGCATTAATAAATACAAATGCCCATAATGATGCTGTACTAATTATAGAAAGAAGGTAATAAATATGGGAGAAAGTAGAAGTAGTGAGAGTCGAGGTAGTTATTATTACGAACCGTCGTATTCATCATATTCTAGTGAAAGTAGAAGCAGTGAGAGTCGAGACTATGGATATACATCCGAAAGTCGTGAGATTCCTTACTATAATCGCTTAGAAGATATCGATACTTTAATTGAAAGGCTATCATCAAAAAATTATAATACAAAATCAGAAGCTTTAAATAGAGTAATGACTGAAAGAAAAGCGAAGATTGAACAGTTAAGATCATTAAAGGAACAAGTTCTACAAAAATGCGAAGAAGAAAGAATTATTGAGCAAATAAAAAATGAGAATCTTGAACTAGATAAGGCCATTAAAGATTTAAAAAGAAAATTATAAAGAAGTGTTATTTTATGGAAAATATATATAAGAACTTACACACTAATCAAAAGATATTAATATACGAAATGTTAAAAAGGGAAATTCAAGTTGAAGTCCTAAATGAAGAATTAGAGATTATAAAAACAAACTATCAAGGTCATGAAGAAATTCTTTTTGATCGCGATTCTTCTATTATGCCATATTCTTTATCAATCTTAGCAGGAGATAAAGGTATAACGAAAAAGATTTTAGAAAGTAATGATATTTCTGTTCCATTAGGCGAAACATTTAAGTCAAATGAGATAGAGAATATATTAGAAGCTTATAAGATATTGAATACTCCCGTTGTACTAAAGCCAGTTCATGGTTCCCATGGGTATGATGTATACACTAACATAAACTCCAAAGAAGAATTATTAGAATCACTAAAAAGCTTAATTAAAAATCGTGGTATAACTGATGTTTTAATTGAAGAATATTTTCCCGCTAGAGAGTATCGCGTGTTCATAACTAAAAATAAAGACTATGCTGTTCTTCATCGTGATCCAGCATCAGTTATTGGTGACGGTATACACACTATTGCTGAACTTATTAAAATAGAAAACTATAAACGTTTTCATCCTCGAACTAATGCCTTATGTGAAATATTAGTCGATGATGAACTTCACAAATATTTAGCGAAAAAAAATCTAAGTACAAGTTATATTCCTAAACTGAATGAATTAATTTATTTACGACCAAATTCTAATGTAGCTATGGGTGGTCTTTGTATTGATGCTACTGACATAGTAGATCCAAGTGTGATTGATATTGCTTTTAAAGTTTTAAATTCCTTTCCTGGACTTCCTTATATTGGTATAGATTACATGACTAACTCCATTGATAAACCGCAAAATCCTAGTAGCTATAGAATAATTGAAGTAAACACTGTACCAGGCATTCATATGCACTTTAGGCCTGCTCTAGGTAAGCCAAGAAATATAGCTGAATATATCGTGGATATGATTTATCCCGAAACTAAGAAAAAGAAAGAAGATGATTACAATGAAAAATTTGATGAAAGAAAGCAAAGCATACTATCAAGATAATGATTACTATGAATTATTTAGTATCGCTGAAGATTATCCAAATAAAATAAAGGAATTTCTAAAAAATAATCTTAAAGGAGATATTATTCTTGATGCTGGCTGTGGAACTGGTAAATTTACTAGTACATTAGAAAATCTATCTAATAAATATATTGGTATTGATTTATCAGCAAACCAATTAGAGAAAGCCCAAACCAAAAGTAAAAAATCAAACAGTGAATTTATACAAGCTAATTTGTCTAATATACCACTTAAAGATAACACTGTAGATATAATAATATCGACTTGGGTCCTTGGAACTATTAAAGACTTAGATGAAAGATGCAAATGTATCAAGGAATTAAAAAGAGTATTAAAACCGCAAGGAAAGATTATTCTTGTTGAAAATGATTCAATAGGTGAATTTGAACTAATTCGCGATAAAGACAAAACCAATGCTACAAAAGAATATAATGATTATTTAAGAACATATAATTTTAAACAATGTCAATCCTTTCAAACTTATTTCCAATTTCCTAACCTTGAAAATGCTAAAGAATGCTTTAATGTCATTTATGGAAAAAAAGTAAGTGACAAGATAAATAACTATACGATTAATCATAATATTGCCATTTTTGAATACAACAATTAGTTTGTCAATAAACTACAATATGATAGATATTGTAGTTTTATAATGATATAATGAATATGATGTGGTGATAATATGGGACTTTTAGATCGAGTAATAAATCGCGTAGTTGATACAGTTGCATCAGAGGCTTCAATTGAGATTGGAAGAGCAGTTGGAGAAGCAGTAGGTGATATAGCATCAGAAGCTTCTAAATCTCTTACCAACGAAATAAAAGAAATCAATCAAGATAGGCAAATAGAATTACAAAATAAAGCACTAGCAGCTGAACTTGCTATCAATGAACAACGAAAATCAGCTAATTTACCAACAAACTGTCCCCATTGTGGAGCACCTACTGAAAGAAAACTAATATGTGAATACTGTGATTCCAAAATAATAGAATAGTTATATTCTATTTTTTAGTCTCACTAATTCAATATCATCAGTATTTATTAATAAAAGTGCATATTTATTTATAAGAATATTATTTATTATTCGATACTCATCAATCAAATCAACATATTGAATATTAAAAAAAGATAAAATATAATTATAATATTCCTTAAATGAACAATTAATCTTTTTCTTACTATGAAAGCTATACGCTAATCCATACGCAATTAAATTTGGTAGCAAATTATATTTAATATAGAATAAGTTAATTTCTATCATGTCTTTCCTCCTACTATACATATACACCAAAGAGTTAGAAATTACTTTAAATTATAAAAAAAGTAGTTATAATAAATATAAGGAGATCTAATTATGAGCAGATTTTGGAATAAACAAGATGAATTATATATTTATAAAGAAAATTTAAGAATAAAAAAAGAAGAAACAGAATCTTTAATTCATCGCATTAACACTAATATTAAGTATGAATTAAATCTTACTAATATCATGGACATCTATGAAGCCAAAATTAATGAATATATTTTATATTTACAAAGTGAGAATATTGACTATTTTTCTCCCCAATATAGTAAAAAGAATTTTATTTATGAAAAATTAGATGTCTATTTAAAAAGAGGAATAAATGAGCTTATACATATTAACAATAAACTAATTAATCCTAAATATGAGAGCATTATTAATTCAAAACTAATTCTTCTTTTAATAAGAAAAAATTTAAATAAATATAACTCTATAATTATGGAAATAAAGGAATTAGATTTATCAAATATGTATTAATTTTTGCTCGATAATATGTTATAATTATCATAGTAATAATTTTATTACAAAATTATAAGGAAGGTGTAAAAATGGAATTAAAAGGAAGTAAAACTGAACAAAACCTAATGACTGCATTTGCAGGAGAATCTCAAGCAAGAAATAAATATACTTATTTTGCTTCAAAAGCTAAAAAGGATGGATATGAGCAAATAGCTGCTATATTCCAAGAAACAGCTGATAATGAAAAAGAACATGCTAAAATGTGGTTCAAAGAATTAAATGGAGGAGAAATTCCTTCAACTCTTGAAAATCTAAAAGCAGCTGCTGATGGTGAAAACTATGAGTGGACTGACATGTACGATGAATTTGCTAAAACAGCTAAAGAAGAAGGATTCGATCGTATTGCATTCCTTTTTGAAAGTGTTGCAAAGATTGAAAAAGAGCATGAAGAAAGATATCGTAAGTTAATTGAAAATATTGAAGGTGGCTTAGTATTCTCAAAAGATGGAGATCGTATTTGGAAATGCCGCAATTGTGGACATATCGTTGTTGGTAAGGAAGCTCCAGAAGTATGCCCAGTATGTGCTCATCCTAAAGCATATTTCGAGATTAAAGCTGAAAATTATTAAGATAAAAAGTAGAGCAATCTACTTTTTTATTATTTCAATATTATTTTTAAAGTCATGAATAAGTTCCTCAACAAAGGGACTTGTTTTTTTATTAACTAGAATATAAATATTATTTTTAGTTCTTGTCAAAGCAACATAAAACAGTCTTCTTTCTTCTTCATAAGGGATATAATCTTTGTCATTTAATACATGTCTTAAAATTCTTTCATTTTTAATAGTCGAAGGTATATTATCAGAGTTAACAAGAATAACATTATTAGCTTCTAATCCTTTTGAACGATGTATTGTTAGTTTATTATTCCAATTAATATTTAATATATCTGAATTATTTCTGCCAATCACTAAAATGTCTTTATCATCAATAGAATCAATAACTTCTTGAACTGAATAGTTAAATAAAATTTTAATCGGATGATTTAAATTCTTACAAGATTCAATACTCTTTTTTAGTTGTTTCTTGTTTTTCATTATAAACTTTGAGGAAATCTTAATCAGCTCATTGCTATTTCGATATGTGTACTTTAAATTATAAATCTCAACATTTTTAAAGTACTTATTAAATTCGATAAATATATTTAAATTACACCCTGAGAATCTATAGATGCTTTGCCAATCATCACCAACGACAAATACCTTGGAATTACACTTTTTTATTATTTCATTTATTAAATTAAATCTAACTATGGAAGTATCTTGAAATTCATCTATAATAATATATTTATAATGAAGTTCTGTCATTTTCACTCTTTTAGTTGATTCGATTATCATGTCATCAAAATCTATTTTACCAACACTTTCACACTCTCTAATATATATGGTAAAAACTTCCATAATAATTTTTATTAATTTTCTTTCATTAAAAAAACTGCGCTTGTAAATCTTGTATAAATCACTTACACCAATGTTATTACTTTTAGCTAATCTAATAAAAGTTGAAATAGTTTTTTTTAATTTTACATAGTCTCCACTTTTATATAATTTATCTAAATTATTCGTAGTATAAAATAGAGATTTAATATACTTATCTTTACTATAACGGATATATGATTCAAAATATTCATCTATTATAAAGTCGAGGTAATTATCATCTATTATTTCTACTGAACCAAGAATACTTAATCCCAATTTATGAAAAGTATAAATGTCCAAATCATAACCATTTTCCTTTGTTTTATTTTTTAATGAATTAACAGTCTCATTTGTAAAAGAAATACATAAGATATCTTCTTGTCTTACTTGTTTTACTTCAATTAAATATTTTAATTTACCCAGTATAGTTAAAGTTTTACCAGATCCAGCTCCTGCAACAACTAAAGTAGACTGAGCAGTACTCTTAATTGCCGCAATTTGTGTATCATCTAAATCATAACCATTAATATTAAAAATATTTTGCATAAGTCCTCCTAAAGTACTTATTAACAAAAAAAGAAAGAATTACTTCTTTCTAATTTAAGTTTTTAAATATATCTTGATTAATAGAATAAAGATAGATATTACAAGGCTTAGAAAATTTATTCTCAATATAATCTTTATAGCCATTTAATTGAAGTTTATATTCTTTACTATTAACATTAGATAACTTATAGTCGATTATATCAAAATGATCATCATATTCAACTAATAAATCAATAAATCCATGAAATAAAGAATCCTCTTTTTCAAACATTATTTCATATTCTTTATAAGTTATTGCTTTACTTATATTCTTAACTTCATCATGTTTTAAGAAATTCATAATCTTAACTTTATACACTTCATCTATATCTAACTCAGCTAAATTATCATCTTGAAAATTATATACTTCAAAAATATAATGCATATAAGTTCCAAAATCTAATCGCTCTTTAAAATCTTTATCAATTATCTTTGTCAAACTTTTTGAAAAATGTTTGTTTTCTAATTCCTTATTCTCTAAATTGAGATCGATTATATCAATCTTCTTTGAATTATTATTTATTTTTAAATGATAATTACTATCTTTAATTAAATTATAATCACTACTAATATTTAAATCGTCTAAATTGATTGTTTTAATGTATTTACTAATTTTATATTTGATTAAAGTTAACATATCAGTATAACTCTTCACTTTTAATAAATCATTACTAGTAATATTTGTTACTGGTTCAATTTTGTCATTAAACTCAGTTATTAAAATTATTTTTTCTTTAGCTCTCGTAAGAGCCACATAAAAAAGTCTTATTTTTTCCGATAACTCAAGTATGTCTTCAGTGTTTTTATGTAGTTCATTTAATATAGTTTGTCCAATTCCATTTTGAAAGAATGGTATCACAAATCCCCAAGTTGATGAATACTTGAATCGTGAATTATCAGGAGACTTTTTAAAGTTATTATTAAGGTATGGTAGATAAACATAAGGATATTCAAGCCCCTTAGATGCATGAATAGTCATAATCTTAACTGAATTAGACAGTGAATCTTTATTAGTTGCCATCTTAATATCATCGTCACTATTTAAAATAACGTCAAAGTAGTTACTTAATTCATAGATGTTCATACCAAAGTTATTCAAATTATTGGCATTATTAATAAAATATTCTAATTTAGTAAGTCTTTCATCGACATCTCCAACTAAAGCTAATTTATTAACTATATCAAATTTATTAATAATATTAAAAAGTATTTCCTTATTTGATAATCCATCAATCGACTTTGATATTTCTAGTGCTAGTTTGTATAATTCAGTCTCTCTAAATGATTTATTTCTAATTATTTCATAAAGTTCTTCATCATTCATTTTAAAAACATATGATCTTGCAATTGACATATAATAGTGGATAAAATCACTATCAAATTTATTCTTTTTAACCTTAATAATTAAATTAATTAGATTTTTTAATATATAAATTTCATCTTCATCTTTTATGCTAATATCTTTATATATCGTCGTTGGTATATTATGATATTCTAAAATCTTCTTTAATAGTTCAAAATGCTTAGACTTATCAACAAGAATACAAAAATCCTGATATTCTATTGGTCTTGACTTCATTCCATCTTGATCAATATAAGTAACTGCTTCGCCTTTATTCATTCTATTTAAGATATCTTTTGCAATAATGAATGCTTCCGCTTCAACATTTTTATACTCCGTATCATGAGTGTTATAGGAAAGTATTTCCATGTCATAGTTTTCATTGTCGACATGCTCAAGATATCCTTTATTACCATAAACCATTTCATGTTGATTTTTATAATCAGCTCCACCGATATCATCAAACATTATATTATCAAATAATAAATTAATATTATTAACAACTTCATTTCGTGATCTAAAATTTTTATTTAAATCAATCTTAAAACCATTATTGTTTTTTGCATAATCATCGTATTTCTTTTTGAATATATAGGGGTTAGCATTTCTAAAACGATAAATTGATTGCTTAATATCTCCAACCATATAGACGTTATTGTTTTGAATATAAGAGATAAATTCTTCTTGAATATCGTTAGTATCTTGATATTCATCAATCATTATTTCATATGTATTATACTTGATTTCATTACGAACATCTTCATGATCTCTAACTAACTCAATAGCTTTTAGTGCAATATCCGAAAATTCATAACTATTGTGTTCATCTTTAAACTTTCTTATACGCTTATCAAGCTCTTTTAAAATATCAATTATAATCACCGTGTTATTTTTAGTCGACTTTAAATGATCAATTAAAGTATCTTTATCTTCTGATAGATAATTAGTTAATTCCTTGCATATACCTTTTATTTTTTCTCGAACCGTACTTGATGATTCATCATAATATCCTTTATATGCTCGACATATTTTTATATCTATACCCAAAAACTCGTCGAATGTTGAAACTGATAATAAATTCTCATAAAGAATATTGTTATGGGTGATTGCTTTCTCACTTAAAGTATAATCTTTTAATTCATCTAGTAATTCTAGATAATTATCACGTATATTAAATATAATATCTTCATATTTGGAAAAAACATTATTAATATAATTATCACTAAAATGTTGATCAATATAATTATCTAAAAAGTCATCTCTATCAATAATGTTACTTAAACTACCATAGTATTTTTTTATCGCCTTGCGAATTTCTTTATCATCTTTAATTTGAAAATTATTAATTAAAGAAGTAAATTTATCATCTTCTTTTGCATACAACTCTTCAAATATCTCATCAATATATTTATCAATTTGAATACTTATAATTGAATCATCAATAATCGTAAAATTTTTACTTATATTAAGCAAGTAATTATATTTTTTTACCTCACTTTGAGCAAAAGAATCAAAAGTAGTAATATAGGCAGAATCTAAATATGAAGCTTGATCTTTGACACTTTCGTTTTCATTAATTATCTTCCGTATTCTTTCTTTCATTTCCGCAGCAGCATTGTTAGTAAATGTTAAAATAATTAAATTATTAACATTAACACCCTCAAGAAGTTCTCTTAACACTCTAGTTTTTAACACAGTTGTTTTACCAGAGCCAGCTCCTGCTGAAACGATTATATTAGTGCCACCCTTATCAACAGCTAATTGTTGTTCTGGAGTTAAATTACTCATCTTCCATCACCTCCGTCTTACTTATAGTTTGATAATTATAATCTTTAAATTTACGATAACAAACATCTTTAAAATTACAATATTGACATCCATCAGCATGCTTATCAATTTTTATAGGCTTAATATCAAAGATGCCATCACTAACATTATCAATTGCCTTATAGATTAAATTCTCCATTAATTCCATCAATTCACTTCTATCATCAAGATTAAGGATATTCTTCGTTTTCTTTATTTCCCCATCTTTAGTTGACAATGACGATATAACTAAAGATTTATCATAGGTATCATCAAACTTTGAAATAAGATCTATATCATTAAAAGTAATACCTTTTAACTTGAGTTTTTTTCTTTTTTCCTCTAGATAGTCTTTCTTAATATCATAATCTTGATTTAAATCTAATATATGTTGTAAATACATTCCCGCTACTTGATAGTTACTATCTAAGCATTTTAGTAAATAGAGGTAAATAGGTAACTGAATTCCAATTCCAAATTCAAACAAGTCTCGATCAACTTCTTTATTATTCGTCTTATAATCAATAACTAATAGATTATTGTTCATAACTAAAATTTTATCAACAAATCCTTTAATTTTCGTTTTAATTTTTCTTTCAACATCTACTTCAATTCTTTTTTCGGTTAATACTTCAGTATGACTAGAATGTATATACTGTTCTTTAATAGCATCAACAACAAAGTGAATTTCCTTTCTTAAAACTTTCAAGAAATAATTAACTTTATTCGTAGATTCAATATCATCTTTATGTTCATCTATATATTTATCATAAGCTTCATCAATGTCCATCATATCATCAAGTGAATTTTGTAAAACGAAGTGAAATAAACTTCCAATAAATTGATCGAGAGTAGTTTCAAACTTATCTATTTTTAGGATCCGTCCTAAATAAAATTTAAAAGGACAACTATAATAATCCGAAATATTGGTATATGAAAAAACAATTTTATCATTTATATCCTCACGTAAATGCTCACTATTAATACCTGTAAATTTATTATCATAACTCTTATAATTAATATCATAATTATTAAATAATATCTCTAGATTTTCATCCATTTCATTAAATTTTATTAAATTATCAATTTTCTTAGCTAATATTAGTTGATTGTAACTAACAGAATAGTTTGAAATTAAATCATCACTTTTTATTTTATTAAGAAACTCACTAGCTATTAAAAAAGAAGGAGAATAGGAATTAAATGGACTAGATAATTTATAAGTTATTGTTAAATTCTTTATACTTTTTATCGCTTTAGTAACTGTCTTTTTAGTCATTAGATTAAATTCATTAGTGTTTTCCAAAAAGTCTGGTTTAATATCATCACTTAAATAATCTTCATCTCTTTTATTCTTTGGTATAATTCCTAGATTAAATCCAATTAGAAAAACATATTCATCATCAAAAAAACAATTATCAACAATACTCGTTGTCGTAATTTCATCTCTAAAGTGATTAGTACCAATCTTTTTATTTTTCATCTCTTCAATAACTAAATCTTTAATCTCACGAATGTCATCAATCCAATAATAATCATTAAGCAAATTGACCAATTTATTTATAACCATTGCATTATAGGGATTTTCATCATAATCAAATTTCTTCTTAATCTTATAAATAAGTAAATCTTTATTTGCATCTAAGTTATCCAAAAAGTATGCACCTATTGCTGAAGAGTAAAGAGAAGTTTCTGCTTTTATAAATATGGGTAGATTATAGTCTCTCATCAATCTCTTAAAAGTAAAATAATATTCATCAGAATAATTAGCAATATATATCTTATTCGTTGGAACACTGTTCATAATTAATTTACTAATTTGCTCAAAAACATAGGCAACTTCATTTTCCATAGTCTTAAACTCTATTACATCATGTCGATAATTCTTCTCTTCTTTATCAATAATATTAACCATTATCCATTTACTTGCTAGGTCTAATAAATATTGGTTAAACTTAGATATATGATCAAAACCATACACATAAATTGTCTTTTTTGATTTTAATAAATTAATAAACAAACTATCTCTAATTAATAGTTTATTACTATCTAGTTCCTTTTTTAAATCACTTAAAAAGTTTAGTTTGTCATTACTATATTTAATATTTTCATCAATATAATATAAGTTATTTAAATAATCTCTACTAACTCCATAATTAACATTTTTCTTTTTCATTACAAAAGAAATTGCCTCATTTGTATAATCAAAAAATAATCCCTTTTTTAAATCAAGAAATGTCATTAACTTAACGTTAACTAATAAATTATTTTGATCTATATAATCCAATATTTTCTTTTTTAAACTATTGGGAACTAATAATATTGAATTATTATCTAACTGTTTTAAAAAGTCCATACTATCACCTAAATTTATTATATCATAGTTGTAAAGGAAGTTTGTAAAGTAAGTTGATATAAATATATATTAAAAGTATAATAAATATAATTTCATATGAAGGAGAAGTTATGAAAAATACGAAAGTTATAATCATTGGTGCTGGTCCATCTGGAGTAAGTGCAGCACTAACTCTTAAGAAAAATGGCATAGATGATATTCTAGTTGTTGATAAAGAAGTATTTCCAAGATATAAATGTTGCGCTGGGTATATAACAACCAAAACAAAAAACGCATATCAAGAATTTGGTCTTAACATTGATAAGTGTCATTATTCACTAATTGATGATTTCAAAATCATATATAATGGTAAATGTAAACAAACCATAGGTAATAAGTTTTTATATACTAATCGCGATATTGATCGTACTGAACTCGATTATAATTTTTTTAAACTATTAAAAGAAAATAAAATTAATGTATTAGAAAATACGAAAATAATCTCTCGGGATTTTGAGCATAATAAAATAACCTTGTCTAATAAAAAAGAATATGTTTATGAATATTTGATTTTTGCTGATGGTACAAGTGGTTATGGAAGTAGTCTTATTAATCGTACTAATAAGAATATTGCATTACAAGCTATATTTCCAAGTTCACGTTCTGATGGTATTGAGATTCATTTTAATGTTACTAAACATGGTTATGCCTGGATAAGCACTTATAATGGCAAAACTAATGTTGGGATAACGGATATATATAAAAAGAACATTAATTATAACGAACTCTTAAAATCTTTTATTGAAGATAATAACTTAAATTGTAGAGATAAAGATATTCGTGGGGCTTTTACACCAATTGGAATAACAGATCCTATTATAAATGACAATATTTATTTTGTTGGTGATGCAGTAGGTGCGTGTGATCCATTTACTCTATCTGGACTACGATACGGAATAAATACTGGAAAATTATGTGCTCAAGCTATTAAGAATAATGACAATAATATCTATATTAAATATCTAAAAAAATTAAAAATAAAATTTAAACTTATGTATATATTACAAAGAATATTTTATTTCAAACCAATTCTATATATGGTATTTAACATAGGTTGTACTTTATTTAAACCATTAATTAGTTGGTCTTTTAATCATTTTTTTGTCGGAAAAAAATAGAAAGGATAATTCCTTTCTATTAATTTTTATATTCACTAGTTAAACCAAAATAATCTTCCATTGTTAACCAATTACCATCATTATAAAGTTTATAAGATAAATCTGTTCCTACATATCTAACATGCCATGATTCATATACATAACCAGTCTCATCAGTTTTACCTTCAGGATATCGAATAATATATCCATATTTATAACAATTCTCAGCAATCCACTTGGCTTCTTTTGTTCCATTAAAACTTCTACTAGGATTATTAATATCAAAGCATAATCCTGTTTGATGTTCTGAATGACCAGGACGAGCTGAATAAGTGTCTGCCTCAGCTTTGCCACTTCTAGAAACATATCCATTATACAAGTTTTCTTGTAAAGCATATGGACGATATCCACTTTGAATCCAAAGATTTAAACCAACAGCTAAAGCATCTGCCTTTATCGCGTTCCATGCTGTATAAGCATCATTATTAATACACGCTGCACAATGCTTAGTCGTTCCATTTGTAGCAGTATGGGTATTAACTGGCTCAAATCCCTTTGGTAAGGCATAAGTCTTATTAACAATTAGAAATCCATCAACATAAGTCACACCATCAATAGTATATATATCATATCCTTTACTTGATTTACCAACAATTTCCTTAACTCCGCTTGGTTCACTTAACTTTTTATATTCAAAAGCTGTATTAGTTACTTTTGGTTTTGTCGAAGTAGTAACTTTTGTCGTTGTTGTGGATTGTGTAGTCGTTTTATCAATATTATTATTTTCCATTTTATCATTCTCCTTTTCATCTATCACACATTTTCCATTTAAATAACAATTAAAACATGTATTGCCAGTTGCATAGGCGATAACTTTCGGACTAAATAATAATAGGAACATCAATATTGCATAAGCAAAAGCCTTTTTATAATCTTTTCTTTTACTTTTATAACATTTGAATATAATTAAATATATTATTGGTACTCCAATACAAATAATAAAATAACTAATACGCACTATTTGCGAAAATAAACTTAATTTACACATCAAATCACCTTAAATCTTAATATCTTTAAATATATTACTAGCATAATCATTAATAACTAAATTTGCATTAATATTATCTAAATTATCTTTATTAATAACTATTAAATTTTTACCATTAAAATATCTTATCAATCCAGCTGCTGGATATACACTCAATGAAGTTCCACAAACAATTAAAGTATCACATTTCGAAATATGCATTATTGCTTCATTGAGAACTTCATCATTAAGTGCCTCTTCATATAGCACAACATCAGGTTTAATAATACCTCCACAAGAACATCTAGGTATACCACTGTGAGTTATATCCCTTAAATTATAATACTTATGACAACTCATACAGTAGTTATCATAAATTGTACCATGCAAGTTTAATACCTTCTTAGATCCAGCTTTTTCATGTAGACCGTCAATGTTCTGAGTAATAATTGCTTTTAATTTCGAAGAATTTTCTAATTCTACTAATTTAATATGTGTTATATTCGGTTTTATGTCAGTAACTACCAACTTTTCAAAATAAAATTCATAGAAAGCATCTGGATGTTGATCAAAAAACGTTCTAGATAATATCTCTTCAGGAGGATAATTATAAGTTTGATTATATAATCCATCTTTACTACGAAAATCGGGGATACCACTTTCAGTAGATACCCCCGCTCCTCCAAAAAACACTATATAATTAGAACATTTTATAATATTATTTAGTGTTTCTGTTTTATTCATTATTTTCTTTTCCAAATATTAACAATCATAATTAGCATTCCAATAGCCTCAATTACTAGTGATGCTATTACTAAAATACGTGTAACATCAAGTGACAAATCAATCTCACTAGATAAATATGTTGTTAACACTAAAACAAATAAACCAATGATAACAATTAGTATACCAATATCAATACGTTTATTGATTTTTTTCTCTTTATCATCAACAACTGCAATTTCTTCTTTTACAACTACTTCTTCTTTTTCACTTTTTGCAATATCTTTTTCTTTAGTTTTTTCTTCAACTTTGATAGTTTTTACTTCTTCTTCAACTAGAGGTTTTTCAACTTTAACTTGAGGAAGTTTATCTACTTTCTTAGTTGTTTTAGCTTTAGTAGTAGTTTTAGCTGTACTAGTTTTTACAGCTGAATTCTTAGAAGCAGCAGTCTTTGCTTGTGCTTTTGCTTCAGTAGTTTTTGGAGTAGTAGTTTTAGCTGTACTCTTAGTTGCTACCTTTTTAGTTGTACTAGTCTTAGCAGCACTAGTTTTTGGAGTAGCATTCTTAGTAGTAGTTTTAGCTGTACCCTTTGTACTTGTTACGTCCTTTTTAGCTGTACTAGTCTTAGTAGCACTAGTTTTTGAAGCAGCACTTTTTGTAGTGGATGCAGTAGCTTTTTTAGTTGTACTAGTTTTAGTACTTGCCTTTGGTGTTGTAGTCTTAGTAGCTGTCTTCTTAGTCGTTCCTTTCTTACTTGTTGTTGTAGTTGTTGCTTTTTTGGTATTCTTTGTTTCTGCCATTCTAAATCACCTCTAATTATAATTATACTTATGGTTCATTTAAAATACAAGAAAAATGATATTATTAATTTACTTTTAATTGTAAATAAATTATAATTTACATTAGGTGGTTGTATGAAAAAGTATCTTTTTTCCCTTTTATCTTTAATATTTTTAATCCCTAACGTGTATGCTGAAAAAGCCATTCCTAATGGGATTCCCCCAACAGAGAAAATAAACGCTGAAGTAGTAAGATGTGATTCAGTATCAAACGTATGGCTAAAATATAATGATGAAATTAAAAGAGTAAAGCTAATTGCCTATGATTCTCTAGATGGATCTTTAAATAAGAAAATAGATGAATACTTTTGTCAAATCTTAAATAATGCAAACAAAGTAGAAATTGAATATGATATTGAACCAACTGATAAATACAATCGTGAATTACTTTTTATATATGCTGACGATTCTCTTGTTCAAGAAGAATTAATAAAAAAAGGTTATGGCCAAGTTAATTTTATTCAAGGAAATTATAAACACTTAGACGAACTATGTATGATTCAAAAAGAAGCTATTATTGGTAATTTAGGGATATGGCAATATCCTAATATCCAAGAAAAATATTGTAACAGTGGAATTGAAATAGGCAAAAAAGAAGCTATTCAAGAACAAAAGAAGAATGAAAATAATATTAAAGATCTTAAAGAACTAAGAACTATGATATTTATTAATTCGGGAATTCTTTTTCTTCTAATTCTACTAAAAAGGAAAATATAATGGTAAAAGAAAAATTAGATATAATTTATGAAGATAAGGAATTAATTGTGATCGATAAAAAATCTCATCTTCTTACTATAGCTACAGAAGATGAAAAAATTAATACCTTATTTCATAAAGTTTATGAATATGAAAAGAAAAAAAATAAAAATAATAAGGTATTCATTGTTCATCGTTTAGACAAAGATACTTCAGGTATCGTTATATTTGCTAAAAATCAAAAGTTAAAAGAATTATTACAAAACGACTGGAATAATCTTGCTGTTAATCGCGAATATTATGCTGTAGTTGAAGGAAGAGTTGAAAAAAAATCAGATACAATTAAACAATACTTGAAAGATACAAAAACTTTAAAGACTATAGTTACTAATAAAAAAGATGGCAAAGAAGCGATAACTCATTATGAAGTAATAAAGGCTAGTAAAAATTATTCCATATTAAAAATAAATATTGCAACAGGACGTAAAAATCAAATAAGAGTAGCCTTATCATCTATTAATCATCCAATTATTGGTGATAAAAAATATGGTTCAACTAAAAATCCTTTAAGAAGAGTATGTTTGCATGCTAATAAGTTAGAACTAATTCATCCAATAACTAAAAAGCATCTTATCTTTGAAGCTCGTATCCCTCAAGAATTTAAAATATTTGAAAACTAAAAAAGACCATGTGGTCTTTTTAATTTTATAGTAATCCTTTCATATCATCTTCTGTATATTCAAGGATATCTCCTGGCTGACACTTTAAAGTCTTACAAATAGCTTCTAATGTGGAAAATCTAATTGCCTTAGCCTTACCAGTTTTTAAAATAGACATATTGGCAGTCGTTATTCCAACATTTTGAGCAAGTTCATTTAAACTAATTTTTCTATCAGCCATTACACGATCAATTCTTAAAACAATCCCCATCATAACACCATTCTAGATTTTCTAGCCTTTCTTTATTATATTATAGCATATATTTATTGATAATCAATATCATTTTTTGTAATTCTCGTAATAGTCTCTTTCAGCTAAAATATCTAACATATTCATAATAACATCATCTTCTATTTCAGAATTTTCTACCATGAAGATAAGTTCTGATAAATTTTTACATTGCATATAATTAATATTATACTCATCCAATATATCAATTTGCTCTTGTGATAAATATAATCCATTCTTTTGCTTTTTCATCATTGTATAATCTGGATTAATGTCTATTTCTATATCTTCTAATTTCACCTAATCACCTCATAAAATTATAACAAAAAAACGAGTTAACTTAAACTATCAAGTACACTCGTTAAATCTACTGTATTCAAAAAATAATATCCTGCTACAACAATAACAGCAAAAATACATATAAAGAAGAAAACTGGAACAAAATCTTTAAAGCTGATCCTTTTCTTTTCATCTTCTACGATCTTGATTTTTTTAGCCTTATCATCAACCATAGCATCTACAAGTTCCATCGTTTTTTCTAATTCTTCATCCTTGTATATTTCTGAATCGATAACTTCATTAGTTGGAATAAAATTAGTATTAACTAATTCTTCATCAACATCGTAATAATTTTCTCCGTGAATACTAATTAATATTTTTTCAATTTCTTCGTCAAAATTAGAAACTAATTTATTATTAGCATCAAATAATTTAACATTAGTATTCATGAAACTCTCTCCTTTACTATTCCTTTAACAATCTTACCATATTTGCCAAATAATTACAATAAAATTAATTTACTATATCTCTTTACTTATTTGCCTATATTATGGTATATTTATAATAATAAGGAGGCATAGTTAATGGAACTATTAATAAGTAGTAGTATAAAATCATTCCTAGAAGAATTAAAAAAACGTATTGAATTGTTATCATCTTCGAAATTAACTGAAAACGTTGATAATTCTAATTATGAGGAATTAATGAATGAATTAACCCTTTGTGGAATTGCTTCCGAAGATAATATTACTGATACAACAATAAAAAATATCAGCATCAGTCGTTTAAGAAGATTATTAACTTTGGCTGATGTTAATGATGAATCAGCTGATTATATTCTTGCTCATTTAGAACATAATTCTTTTTATTCTAAGATAGTCGATATATTAAAGAAATATATTAATGATTTTAAAAGAATTGGTTCGAGTCAAACGGAAATGATTAGTGATAAAATATCTTTATATCAAAAATACATAACATTATTTGAAAAAGAAGAGTTAGAAGAACCTTTTGAAGAAATAAATGAAATATCAAAAATAATGTCTGAAGTCGGATTACCTGATCAAGATAAGTGGCGTATCTTAGAATATATTGCACTAGTTAACACCAAGACATCACAAGAAGTAGATATAAATTTATCTATTCAAATTGAACGTGAATATGCAAAAATAAAGTCATATTTAGAAGATGAAAGCATCAAAGATATTTTAAGCAAAACATTCAAAGAAGAAGAAATTGATATTGATACTATTCCAACATTATCAGCATCATTAGCAAAAACTTTGAGTATGGATCCAGATATCATGACTAACATCGTTGTTGTATCACTTTCATCTAATATGCTTGAAAGATTAAACAAAGTTGATAAAGAGGAAGATCAAGAAGAGTTTAAAGTTATCATAAATGATATTTTGTCATTTATCGTGCCAATTCATAAAGAATGTGTTTATGAAGCTCGTAAAATTAAAGAACAAACGGAAGAATTTTATTTTAATTCAATCCAAAATGGTATAAGTGAAGAAATGATTTATTCCTATTTAGAAACACCTTTATCCCTAATTGAAGAGGGAAATGTTCCTTTTGAACATGCCATTGAATTAAAAGAACTATCAGTACTAAAACCTCTTTATGAAACATTAGGTACAATTGATGGATTAGATTTATCAAGCCCTGAATATGATAAAGCAACAAGTGTTTTAAATAAATTAGTAGATCAATATCATCTACTTGAAAGTAAAAAAGAAAATGAAATAAAAAGAATAAATTAGGAAGTGAAAAATATGGAGGAAGGGAAAATCTTATTATACGAAATAATTGAGTTTAAATTACATAGAATAGCTGATTTAGACATTAGTCCTATCATGTGTGATAACATGAATCTCAAAGATTTAGCATCACTATTAAAAGAAGATAAGACTAACTTTTATTTAGTAACAGACAATATCTTTAATAAAATAGTTGAATCGTCAAGTGTTAAACCAGCTTCTTCATTTACTAAGAATGCAATAAGTGCTCGTGATTTACTTCTTGGCAAAAAAGAATATAATCTTAAAGTTAAGTTGTCAAAGGAATATGAAGATGCCATAAAAATATTTATCAAATATTTAGATAATTATTTAACTAGACTTGACCCAGAAATAGTTAATAAAGAAGATATAATAAAAAAAGTTAATGAACTTCGAAAAAAAGTTGATAATAATTTAATAATCAATGATTTTAGCTTAATTGAAAATTTAGTAAATGACTATGACGAAATTAATGCGGATAAAAATATGCTTACTATTATGAAGTATGTTAATGATTTTAATTTAATTCTCTTAAAAATGAAAAAGAAGAACGCTCCAATTTTTGATGTTCAAATGATTAGAAGACCTAAGTTAGATCCAACAATCAAAAGTGTTTTAGATAAATTTGATATTAAAGAGAAAGATTTACCAAATTATGTTTTAAGCGAACTAAAAAAAGCTGATCCTGTAGAATTTATGAAAACTTATAATGTGGTTAAGAAAAATAAAGCCGAAAATGGCGGAATTCTTCATTTCATAAAAAAAGAAGAAGTTGTTAATAAATTATTATTGATTTTATATTCAACTGAAGAATCTATTTTAAATGTAGTTGAAAGCATTAAGGATGCCAATGGAACGATTGATGTTAGACTTTTAAGAATCCTAGTTAACAATGTACCAACATGCTTCTACGTTAAGAATAATGCCTACTTTGTTTCTAAACATAATGACTATATAGCTAATATCAATTATCTTAAAGACTTAAAAGTAAATTATCGTGCTTTAATTCAAAAAAATCCACTTTTCATGATAACTAATCATGAAACATTAGATTATACCTTAAATTATCTAAAGCAATGTGGAGCTGACAAGAAAAATATAATTAATAGATGTTATAAAATTCTTACTATCAATCCTTCACTATTAATTGATAATGTTGAAGTATTAAAAGAACATAATATTGATTTAAATAGTTATTTTTCTCCAGAAAATACTAACTATAATTTACTTAAAACAGCTAATTTAGATATTAAATTAAGATATATTGAAGAACATAGCAGTATTAAAGAAAGTAATCCAGTTGATTATGATTTAATAAATAAATTATTGATTAATAAAATTTTCAGTGAAGCAAATGAAGGAATAATAAATTGGGGTGAAGGACAATGATAAAGTACATAAAAGAATATGGTATTACCAATGATGATTATGAATATATTGTAAAAAATACTCCTCAATATATTATTGATACTTTAATATTATCAGAAGCTAATGTTCGTGAAGTTTTAAGTTATTATAATAGTTTGGGTATTACGGAGTCCCTTGCTAAGATTATAATTAATCGCCCAGATTTAATTATTATAAGTAAAGACTATATTGAAGAATTAGTTGGTAAAATAGGGGAGAAAATATTTTATAATATAGTTAAATATTCTCTTGATGATTTAATTTTATTAGGTATATAAACTATTACATATTGTTTATATTAGATAATTATGTTATTATATATATGCTTTTTAAAGAAAGCATATTCTGGTCTGTTGGTGAAGTGGTTTAACACATAACCCTCTCAAGGTTA
>JAAGKN010000821.1_pt1 | contig 66097 bp, 62 predicted proteins | sample 6206371 | NCBI WGS metagenome assembly JAAGKN01 (sample SAMN11533720, study PRJNA540317) | gut metagenome | isolation source: fecal pellets from male and female animal of same cohort | host: Peromyscus leucopus | place: USA:CA | collected 2017
TCATCCACCCAGGGAACACGGAACATGAACTGACGGTCAGGCTCAGTGATTCTCTCCAGAATCGCATTCTTTCTGTAAAGCTCCTCGTTTGCGTCAATCACGGGTCTCAAAGAATCCAAAACCTCGGTGACCGCCTGCAAAAACTCCGGCTGATCGGCATTCTTCTTCTGTACTATCTCTAGTACCTCATCAACATATGACATTGTACATGTCCTCCTTTTAAAGTATTTTCCCACGTCCTCTATTATATCGCTACTTTTCCAATCAGGCAACATGCTTTATCACGCTAAATTTGAGAAGTTTTCTTGACTTTTTTATACAAATTGCACAAGAAAATATACATGTATACAATAATAAAGTTTCTTTAAAGATATTTTGTTAGTCTCTCCACATTTTTTTCCTCAAAGGAAATCAACTGCTGGGCCAGCATCGTAGGCTTTTCTCCCGCCTCCGAATTGCGGTTCAATATCCTGTTCATCTCCATGATGCCCTGGTTGCTGCCCTTGATCAGCATCTCCGCAATGTGGCTGGTACTGGTATTCAGCAGCGTGTTATAGTGAATTGTACCCGCCAGCATCAGATTCTCCACATGGCTCTCGTGGTACGGCTCCGCTTTGGCCTGCAGCAGCTGGGAGACAGCCTGATTGTGTATCTCTGAATATTTCAGAGACTGCCGGGACATCTGCCTGGCCAGGTCCTCGTCATAAATCTTCTCGTGAATAATATCGATGGCTTTCATGGCCATCTCCGTATTTTTCTGAATTTCCTTATACACTGCGACTTCCTGCGATCTCATAGATAAACCTCCTACCACTTACGGCCATATTTCCAAACCGTATGCCAACCGTTTGACTCCTGCACAAAAAAGGATGCTGTCCTAAGACAACATCCCTTCTCTCCTAGTATATGGCAAATCACAAAATCTATACGAGACTACTGCACATATTCTTCTTTCACATAAGCCGCCTGGCCATTGTAGATGATCTTGCACCAGCCGTCCGCTCTTTCCAGCAAATCCACCTTGTCTCCGCCGGTCAGCACTCCCAGCTTAACCGCGTCCTGACTGGGGGACACGCGCACATTGATGTTGGTGGTAGCCGTCACCTGACCGATTACCTGGCTGCTGTCCACGACCTCTGCTACCCTTAGGAATTCAGATTTGATATAACCGTCCTTTCCTTCATAAAGGATATGAGTCCAGCCATTCAACTGCTGCTCCACAATCGGCACCTCCGTGCCGCCTGCCACTTTACCGATTTTCTCCGCCTGCTCACTGTCGGAGGCACGAACATTTACCGTGGTAGTCGCCGTCCCGGAAGTGGGCTGCGGCAGCACTGGCTGCTCGCCCTCCTGTCCGCCCTCGGCAGGATCGCCGCTTACTTCCGGCACATCCGGCTCGTCAACCGTAGTATTCTGAGCTGCCAGGGTTTCTCCAGTGGTCTTTTTCACATCCGCCACCAACTCCTGCACATAGTAAAAGAGGTCCGCATTGTTCAGGAATATCTCATTGCATTCCACATTGGTCTGATTGTTCAGCTCCACCACATCGTCCTGCAGATTCATCTCCCTGATGTACTCCAATTCAGCGTCCGGCACCACCTCGTCTGTATTCAGATACAGGCTGCCGTCTTCATTGGTACAGACATAGAATGTATCCATGCCCGGGACTTCCTCTTCAAAGCCCGTCACCGTCATATGGAAATACACATAGGCCAGATAGGAATTCTCCCTGGGGCCAGGCTTGGTGTATATCTCAATCAGCGGGTAACTCTCCACATATTTCGCCATCTCGGGAATACGAATCTCCTCCGTGTCCTCCATGTAACTGGAAATTCCTTTAATCGTATCCACGTCTCCGTTGGCAAACGCATTATAATAGGTAGCGATCAGGCTATAAAGATCGCCGTCCGTATTTCTCTCCATTGTCGCGGCTCCGGGTTCCACCTCCGGCGCCGGCGTCTGAATCGCCTCCTCGGTGGATTCCTCCGTAAATGGCAGGGAAGTCCCCGGCTCCTCTGCCTCCCCCGCTCTCAGAGCCAGAGTCACAGTGGTCGCCACGGCGGCAATCAGAATCACTGGAAATACGAGTTTACTGTTTCTCACAGCAAAATCCCGGATTGCTCTCCATCTATTTGTAATCATATCTCAAATCCTTCCGTTTAAAAAAACAAAAGAGCCTGAAATGCAGGACTCTCGTATCAGTTGTGGTCTCTACGAAAATGCCACATAAAATAATCAAGGTGATGTAAAGTGCATCCGACAGGAATCGAACCTGCATTAAAGGCGTCGGAGGCCTTCGTTCTATCCATTAGACTACGGATGCAAATGTTACAAATTTATTACATCACCTTGACTATCATAACACAAATTTTTCTGTCTGTCTATATCCTTTTGTTGGAAATTTTTATTTTTATCGAAAACTTTAGATTTCTGAAAGAAAACATCCGATTTTACAGAACTTCCATGACTTTTCCCGTCACCGCGTCATATCTGTACGCGTAGTCGGACAGCACTTCCTCCTCCCGGAGCTGGGTGTTGTTGATATCCGCGATCATTTCATGCAGCTGCTGCCCGTTGCTCTGTCCGTTGTCCCGCAGCAATATCACCTCGTGTATGGAACTGGGAAGTATGTAAAAGCTCCCGCCCAACTGCCTGGCCGCCTCTGCCAGAGTCCCTGGATACAGCACGGCAGCCGCCCCGTGGCAGCGTTTGTCGTTGGACAGCATGTACAGATATCTGTTGGTCTCTCTCTGCATCTGCCGCAGCTCTGCCAGCGCTTCCTCATCCAGTATCCCCTTCAGCGCGCTGTCCATACTGCTAAGCTGGGCCGGCATAAGCCGCGGCGTATTGCGCTCCGCCAGCCGCATCAGCTCTTGATGGCAGGTCTTCCACATCTCCATATGCGTATTGTGGATCAATATCATGCCGTCTCCCAGCTCCGGGTGCTCATAGCTATAGTAAAAACATACCGCCAAATCCAGGAATTCCACATGGGGAATTTCACGCAGCAGTTCCCTGTTTTTGTCCCGATTTACCAGACGGTAGACAATCCGGTCCCTGACCATTTTGAAGTCCTTAAAAAACTCCATGTCCACATTGCCCTTGGGCAGTCCTCTGACATATACCTCCAGGATTCTCCTGACAATATGCTCCACATCCATGCCCTCCTCCAACATCTCGTAAAAGCTGTCCAGATAGATGGTAGGGGACACATTCTGTCCCTTTCTCACGATGGTCATGCCGTGCAGCACCACATTGTTGTTCTTTCTGACCTCCTGCACCTGTATGCTGACGTCCGCTCCGGCTATATTCTGCACTCTGTCAGTCACCGCGTTCAAAAATTTCTCAAATCTCATAATACCTCCATAAAATATTTGTCTTCTACGGCGTTTCAACCGCGCCGCACCTACTGTTTCACACAAAAAAGAGAATGGAAAAATCCATTCTCTTACAAGCGGTCAGTCGGTATATGTCTTTATACTCTGGACAGATATTCGCCAGTTCTGGTGTCAATCTTGATCTTGTCCCCCCGGTCAACAAACAGGGGCACATATACGGTAGCGCCTGTCTCAACCACTGCGGGCTTGGTGGCTCCGGTCGCGGTATCGCCCTTGAAACCAGGCTCCGTATCGGTAATCTCCAGCTCCACAAACAGGGGAGGCTCCACGGAAAACACATTGCCATTATGAGAACACACCTTGCACATCTCATTCTCTTTCACGAACTTTAAGGCGTCTCCCACCGTCTCTGCATTCAAAGCAATCTGGTCATAAGTCTCTGTGTCCATGAAATTGAATAAGTCACCGTCAGAGTATAAATATTGCATATCCTTTCTGTCAATGCGGGCCTGAGGGCATTTCTCAGTGGGTCTGAAGGTCTTCTCCACTACGCCGCCGTTGATCACGTTTTTCAGCTTGGTTCTGACAAATGCCGCGCCCTTGCCGGGTTTCACATGCTGGAATTCAATAATCTGGTATATATTATTATCTAACTCAATAGTAATACCATTTCTGAAATCACCTGCAGAAATCATAATATAGTTCCTCCATATTCGTCACGATATAATTCTTTTTGATTGTATAATAAATATTGGCATTTTTCAACTGTTTTTTTATAAAATGTCCATAAATCTTTACGCTCCGCCCAAATCCGTAATAAAGTCTATGGCTTCCAGATATCCCGCAAGTCCCTTGCCATAAATCTGTTTCTGGCAGACAGGGGCCGTGACAGACACCTTTCTGAACTCCTCTCTCTGGGTGATATCCGAGATATGGATTTCCACCTTGGGAGCCGGAATGCTGGCCAGGGCGTCCCGTATAGCATAGCTGTAGTGGGTATAGGCGCCGGGATTGATAACGATTCCCTCCGTGCCGTCAAAATAGGCCTCCTGTATCCTGTCAATAATCGCCCCCTCATGGTTGCTCTGGAACACGCTGATCTCATGGCCGTCCTGCCGGGCCTTCTCCGCAATCATACGCTCCAGATACGCATAGTCCTGGGTCCCGTACACGCTCTTCTCCCGAATCCCCAGAAAATTGATATTGGGGCCGTTAATCACTAAAATCTTCATATGTTTTCCTCCCTGACATCCTCGGCCCGACTCTCACCGGACGCTCCTCATGATACTCTCCACCACCTGCTCCGCCGCCATCTCGTCCACGTCCAGAATCACATCCGCCGTCTCCGCATAGGCCGACTCTCTCTCTGCCATCAGGCGGCGGATTTTTCCCAACGGGTCCTCCCCCTGCAAAAGCGGCCTGGTGGTATCGTTTTTCAGCCGCTCGTACACGGTCTCCGGCCGGACGCGCAGATACACCACGGTTCCCAGTTCTCTCAGCAGCGGGCGATTGACAGCTCTGACCGGCGTGCCGCCGCCCACCGAGTAGACGCGCCGCCCCTTTTTCTCCGCCAGCGTCCGCAGCAACTGTGTCTCCATCTGCCGAAATGCCTCCTCTCCCTCCCGGGCAAAGATCTCACTGATGGTCATTCCTGCCTTAGTCTCTATCAGCTTGTCCGTGTCCTCCAAAATATACTGCATCCGATAGGACAGCCGTATTCCCATGGTGGATTTCCCACAACCCATAAAGCCTATCAGCACCACATTGCTCTGTGAATCCTTTTTCATCTGTCCGCTCCTTTGTCCGGCCGCTGTGCCAGCGCCTGTGTTGTCATCCGGTACAGCTCGTCCACCACCTCCTGACAGACGGCTGCGCCAGTCCAGAGTTCAAAGGCGATAATCCCCTGATACACCAGCATGCGAACGCCGTTGCAGGCCCGTCCTCCGTATCTGCGCGTCAGCTCCATAAAACGTGTGGTCTCCGGATTGAATATCAGGTCATATCCTGTCCCTACGCGCCGGTAAAACGCCGGATCCTCTATGGGAGCCTGCTCCACATGAGGATGCATTCCCACGCTGGTGGCCTGAATCACCAGCCAATTCTCCCCAGGTATACGCCCGTAGTCCTCCAGAGCATAGGCCCAGGCAAAATCCCGGCCTGCCATATGGTTAATCTCTTCCGCCACCGCCCGGGCCTTGTCCGCCGTGCGGTTCAGAATATGTATGCCCGCCGCTCCCCGATCCAGCAGCATCACCGCCACAGCCCGAGCAACGCCGCCGCAGCCCAGAATCACCACCTCCCGGCCTGCAATCTCCACACCCTCCTGTCCCATGGCCCGGTACAGCCCAGGCATGTCCGTATTATAGCCCTTGAATCCGCCGGGGCAGCGCACCAGGGTATTCACTGCGCCGATCCGCTCCGCCAGCGGGTCCACCTCCGCCAGGTATTCCATCACATCGCTCTTGTAGGGAACTGTCACATTGAGTCCCAGAAAATCCATTGCCAGCGCCCCCCGCACCGCCGCTCCCAGGTCGCCCTGTGCCACCGGAAAGGGCAGATAGACCAGGTTTTGGCCCGTGACTTGCGCCAAATGATTTTGTATCAGAGGGGACTGGGTGTGAGCCACCGGATTACCGATCAGCCCGCAAGTTCTGGTATGTCCGTCAGGTGTGTGCATCTCTCTCGCCTCCCGCCTTGCCACTCAGTGCTTTTTGTGGTAAAAATAGAGTACAATCCGCTCCAGCTTGCGCTTGAGTACAATCTGAATCTCCTCCTTAGGGTGGATGGGACGGGTCAGATAGCTGACGATCCCCGCTCTCTTTGCCCCCCACACATCCGTGAAAAGCTGATCCCCCACAAACAGAGTGTTAGTCCGGTCAGTTCCCATCTGCTCCATAGCCCTCAGATATCCCTCCCGGCCAGGCTTACCCGCCTTGAACCGATACAGGGCATCCACCTGCCCGGCAAAGCTCTTCACCCTGGGTTCCTTGTTGTTGGACAACAGCAAAGTGGCATATCCCATCTCATGCAGCTCGGTAAACAGCGCCACGGCGCGTTCATCCGCCGGGGCGCCGTGGGGAACCAGCGTATTGTCGATATCAAAGATAATACCCCGGTAGCCCGTCCTGTACAGCTCCCGATAGTCAATGTCATAGGCGCTCTCCGCCTCATGATCTGGATAAAATCTCTCTAGCATAATAGTTTCCTTTTTTCATAAAACAGGCAGGAACTCTCAGGAATCCCTGCCCTCAATCCTATTCCAGCACCTTTTTCAGCTCGTCCATAAAAGTATTGACGTCCTTGAACTCCCTGTACACGGAGGCAAAGCGCACATAGGCCACCGCGTCCAGATCTTTGAGCTTGTTCATCACCAGCTCGCCGATTACCTGACTGGAAATCTCTTTCTCCTCCCGGTTGGATATCTCGTTCTCCACCTCGTCTACCAGACCGGTAATGGCCTGGGCGCTGACGGGACGCTTGTGACATGCCCGCAGCACGCCGCCCTCAATCTTGGCGCGCTCATAGGTCTCCCGGTTGTCATCCTTCTTAATGACGATAAGCGGGATCGTCTCCACCTTCTCGTAGGTGGTGAATCTCTTGCCGCACTCGTCACATACTCTTCGGCGTCTGATGGAATTGTTGTCCTCCGCCGGACGAGAATCGATCACACGAGTATTTTCATGACTGCAAAAAGGACATTTCATCGCTCTTCTCCTTATTTTAAGTTTCATTTTAAGTTCCGTATTTGCCCTGCCAACGCACAGGCCCCATGAACAATATCCGGCCACTATGGTGTCCGTATATCGTTCAGTGCGTTGTCCGGGCACATACTGTTTTAAGTTCCGTATTTGCCCTGCCAACGCACAGGTTTGTGAAAATGTATCTATCTGCATTATATTATAAGATACTTAGCAGTTAATGTCAACAAGAATAATATCTGGTCCGATCTGCCGGATATCCTTGTAGGGAATCACCACCTCAAAATCCTGCTTGAAAATGCACAGCAGTTTGCTGCCGTCCGTGACCATGATTTTGCAGATACAGCCGCTGCACTCGTCAAACTCAAAATCCGTCACCTTTCCCAGTCTGCGGCAGTCCCGGATGTTAATTACCTCCTTGGCCTTGAAATCAGAAAACAGCATGTTTTTCCCCTTCCGCCCACAAATCCTTTCCCTATTATATGCCGCGCCAAAGTTTTTGGTTCCACTTTCACTTTTCCTCATTTTACAGAATATATAAAACCGCCTTTGTAAATACTACCAGTGTACCGGCATTGGCCTTTACGCAGGATAAAGCAGTCCGCTGCAAATACATTTTCTACAGAAAGGCATGGTGTTAAGTATGGCACAAGGAAAAGTGGAAATCTGCGGTGTGAACACGGCGAAACTGCCCCTGCTGGGAGCCGCGGAAAAGGAGGCGCTCTTCGCCCGGATTGAGGACGGCGACCAGGAGGCGCGGGAGAGATATATTGAGGGCAATCTGCGTCTGGTACTCAGCGTCATCAAACGTTTCTCCTCCAGCAACGAGAATGTGGACGATCTGTTCCAGATCGGCTGTATTGGCCTGATAAAAGCCATCGACAATTTCGATTCCAGTCTGAATGTTAAATTTTCCACCTACGCCGTGCCTATGATCATCGGCGAGATCCGCCGGTATCTGCGGGACAACAACAGCATCCGGGTCTCCCGCTCCTTAAAGGACACAGCCTACAAGGCAATCTATGCCCGGGATACCCTGACACGCCAGAATCTGAAGGAACCTACCATCGAAGAAATTGCCGCCGAGGTGGGCATCTCCAAGGAAGATATCGTCTACGCCATGGACGCCATCCAGAATCCCATGAGCCTTTATGAGCCTATCTACACCGACGGCGGCGACACCCTCTATGTGATGGATCAGATCAGCGACAAAAAAAATAAGGAAGAGAACTGGGTGGAACATCTCTCCCTCAGCGAGGCCATGAAACGTCTGGCCCCCCGGGAACATGAAATCATCTCCCTGCGCTTTTTTTCCGGCAAGACCCAGATGGAGGTGGCTGAGATGATCGGCATCTCCCAGGCCCAGGTCTCCCGGCTGGAAAAAAACGCCTTAAAGACCATGCGCGCCTATCTGTCGGCATAAGAACCCAGCTTATCTTTGATTTCCCAATATAAAAGCAGACCTCCGTCGGTCTGCTTTTGATCAATCCCAGCGTCCTGTCTCCAATGCTTTGAGTGTGCCTTCTTTACATGCGGGACAATGTGTTTTTGCAATAGCCTTTATTAGCCGCACCCCTTTTCCGCAGTCAGGGCATAAACCAATATACCGCATACCGCTGTCATGCAGCCGCAGCACCGGAACGCTCACGATACCGCTGCAATGCCCGCACACAGCCAGTTGAAACGTAAAGTCAAACGCCTGGTCGTCCTTGGCATACCCCATAAGAGTATCCGTCACATCCTTTGGAAACAGGGGAGCCACATTTTCCAGCATTCCATGCCGCATCCCGCACCCTGTATGACAATCCCACTGCGTATGGCAGGATTCACATAATATCTTAATCACCGCTCCCATATAGTCTCATTCCCTCTCCGTTGTCAACTGTTCAGAAGGCCCAATACCATGTCGGAGGAATGATTGGCCTGGGACAGCATTGCCTGCCCCGCCTGCTGCAGAATCTGATGATTGGAATACTCCACCATCGCCTCTGCCATATCCGTATCCCTGATAGCCGACTCAGCCGCCGTGGTATTCTCTACAACATTGTCCAGATTGTTAATGGTATGCTCCAACCTGTTCTGAAGAGCGCCGTAATAGGTTCTGACGCCGCTGACATATGTAATCGCCATCTGCACTTCATAGAGCATATCCTGGGCAGCTTCCACCGTTTTGGTATTGGAGTTCTGCATTCCGAGGGCATGCGTATTCATTCGATACAGATTGAACTTGATCTCATGTCCCGCCTCTGTTCCGACCTGGAGAATGACTTCATTATCACCGCCGTCTCCTCCTCCGAATCCGCCGCCTCCCGTGCTGCCGCCGACGGAGGTACTGCCGATCTGAAACGCCTGAACGGGAGCCGTATTTCCCAGGATATCCGTCCCTCCGGTAGACAGACCCCCTGCCGCAATGACAGAACCCGCGCCATTGCCGCCGGAATTCGTGTTATAGGACAGTTTCCTTACAAATTCTACCAAGGCGGCGTCTCCGTTGGAAAATAAAGCTTTTATCTGTGTTTCTGTCTTTCCTGTATTGTCTTTGATCGCATTGGCAAAGCTCTTTCCGCCCAGCAGATCGCTGAATATCCGGTCCATTCCCGCCGCGATTCCCGCCGCCGTCACGGCGCCGCCGCCACCAGCCAGATACCCCGCGTATGCCGCCGCCAGATATCCATGACCGTAAGGTCTGCCGTCCACAGTATATCTTTTCAAATCAGCCGCAATCTTACTGTCCTGAGATGTATCCGTCTCACTGGTTAAACTGCTGGTATCACTTTTCAGCCAATTATTCCAGTTGGTGGGAAAACCGCCCCCCGCAAGCTGCGCCGTCCCCTCCACAAACCAATCGGGAAACCTGTCGCTGTTGTTTCTTCCCGTCATTCCATCCGTCAGATTCCACTGCATAACAGAATGCATCAATTCATGGGCAAGCGTAGATTCCAGCACCGTTGCGTTGGCGCCTGTCCCCAAAGCGTCCGCATCTGTAAAATCAGCCGTATCAACCGTCAGGGACATCTTTGCCGGTTTCCCGGTCTGATAAAAGGAGACCGACGCATATGCCAGACGGTTGCCCGGTCCATCGTCATATTTGATCTCCAGTTCCATCTTGATCACATCAGAGCCTGTGGCCGCCTTCAGAGAAGGAAAAGCGTCAAAAATCTGTTTCACGGCGTTGGGCAGCAACTCATTGGCAATCTTATCTGCCAGGACGCCCTGGGCGGAAGTTCCATCAGCGAGCGCCGCGATACCGCTGTTGTCACTGCCTACTTTAAAGATGCCCTTCGCCCTGTCATAGTCCAATGTATAGCGATAGGTCCCGTCCATTCTGGACGCGGACGCCGGCGACAATCCATTGTCAGGGAACAGTCTGATTTTATTAAACACCGTTCTCTGGGCCATGGAGTCGATCTCTGTTTTCAACTGCTGAACCTCCGCGTCCACCATGCTGCGGTCTTCGTCTGTCAAAGTTCCCGTGGCCGCTTTGACCGCCAGCTCATTGGCCCGCTGCAGCATGTCATGCAGTTCATTCAGGGCGCCCTCCGCCGACTGCACCATGGAGATTCCATCCTGGGCGTTGGTTGACGCCTGGGTCAGTCCGCGGATCTGTCTGCGCATTTTTTCGGATATAGCCAGTCCCGCCGCATCGTCCGCGCTTCGGTTTATACGATAACCGGACGAAAGCTTTTCCGCGACCTTCCGGGTCTTCCCGCCAGTGATCCCAAGCTGCCTGTTTGCGTTTAACGCGAGTATGTTGTTCTGTACAGAAAGCATTCCCGTTGTCCTCCTTGACATGATGTTACTGTTTTCTAAACCACCATCCTTGCGGTTTTGTCTGCCTAATGCTTATTATATATAGTATCGGAGCAGCGCCTAAATTACTTTAGCATAAATATCCTTCCTACTGATTTTCATTCAAAAATAACTGAACCCTGCTCTGAATAACTCTGGCAGTATTATCCACATCCTGTATGTTTTGCAAATAAGCGTCTGTTTCCTCCCGTATGATATTACCAATAGTCTCCGCGCTTTGGGTTTCTGCCCTACAGCTATCCATGAACATAATGTAATCCTCAACATAGCTGCCGCCATCTCTCTTCAGCGGTATCTCCATCCCGGTCAATGTGAATATCTCCGTGTTACTGCCTGCAGCACCGGAAACCATATTCTCCCGCAGCACATCCTTGCGCAGCAGATATTCGGGATTTTGGCTCTGGAATTCCTTTCCATACATATGACGCAGAAAATCCGCTGCCTCATCCCAGTGCTCCGTCTGGACATTAACCACCATAAATCCATAACATATCAACGTGTTTCCATTTCCATTCTCTGCGGGAAAACCAACAAAACGCGCATTATCTCCGTAATATTCCATAACATTGGTGTATCTGACTATATCTCCGCCCTGCATCACATCTGCCAGATACATGCCCTCCATCACCTGTTGCGCTGTCTCATGTTCTTCATCTATGTCCAGGTTCGTGTGTTTCAAAACGGGACGCTCCCCAATCATCTCCAGCACCTGACGGAATAAATCGCTATCAAAATTGCAGGTTCCACTTTCCCAGTCCACGAAAGGGGAATCTGAAATGTTGGACAACACCAGAAAGTCCAGCATCTCCTCCTGGCTCCAGCGTTGAGGCAAAAACCGCCAGGCCCCTTGCCCTTTGCGCCGCTGCCACAACTCCACTATCTCAGAGAGGGTCCAGTTTTCCCCTTGCCAGTTATCCTCCACCGTCACCATACTGTCTCCGCAGACTGCTACTGGAAACCCCACTAACTTACCCTCACGGATTCCGGCAGTCATCACGCCAGAATACAACTGTCTCCGAGTGTCTTCCTCCAATACATCGCTCAGATCCGCCAACAATCCCCTGGCGCTGAGCCTGTCCATATCCTCCTTAAATACAAAGAGCAGGTCCGGGCCTTGCCCCACTGCCATCTGCGCCATAATGCGCTCATAAAAGCCCTCCTGGTTCTCCCAATCTGTCTCATACGCAATCTTACAGTCGGGATTTTGAGCCGAAAAGGAAACCGCCGCGCTCTTTACATCACTGTCATTGTACCACAGGTTGGCCAGCCGCAGAGTTCCTTCCGTTTCCCCAGTTTCAGGTCCAAAGCAGTAAACCATCAATTCTCCGTTTTTTTCTACCATCGTCATCAACTCACCTGCCCTGTTGACGCCGATGGGTAAATATCCCGCTCCAGGCCCACGAACTCCATAATCTTTTAGAAACAACATAAAGTTATAGTCGTCGGTAGAAGGATTCCAGACGTTTATCTGATCACACCAATTCTGATAAAATATTCCCTTCTCATCTATACATCCTTCTGTGAACGTGAAACCGCTCACACTGGCCAGCTCCTTTACCCCGCCCGCGTCCATGTCCACATATACCAGCTTGCCATCCATATGTACCAGCGGCGTGCCATCTGGCATTCGACAGAACAGGCCCAGCACTCCTGTCCTTTCCACCTCAATGGTACGCAGCAATTCTATCTGGCCCGGAGTGTCCTTCTCTCCCATCACATACAATACATCTTCCGGACGTCCTGCAGCATAGACATGTCCCTGGGCGTCCATCCAGAATCCATGAGGGTCTCCTACGGAATCCATAGCCTGAGTCATATCCCATATATCGGTTTCTCCGCTCTCCAGGTCCCAGAGCATCAGCCTGTACCCGCTCCCTGCCCACTCCGCCCCGCTGAGAAAGGCCAGCTTTTGATCACCCACCGCATTGACCTTCCAGACAAACTCATTCATGCCTTGCTCCTCCCAGAAAGGAGTGATCACATGGGTTTCTCCCGTATCTCCGTCCAGCCAGAACAACTGATATCGCCACTGTGTATTCCCGTTCTCTGTCTCATCCATCACATATGTATCAAGCACATAAAAATCACCGCCCAGACTGGAATATTGCTGTAATGATTTTTCCGCATAAGCAAACTCAGGCTCCGGTATGTTAAGCACATAGGTGTTCACACAGGAACACTCCCTGATGCCTACCGGTTTGGGAGGAATCTGATACCCGCCCTGCATCCAGTCTACCGGCTCCCAGTTTTCCTCCCGGGAAGTATCCGCGGCAGCGATGCCATCGCCCTCTTTGGAGCCCTCCTCCATCTCACTGTGATTTTCCCGACTCTCCTGGCGGTTTTCTCCGGACTCCCCCTGACGGCCACAACCGATCAGCAGCCCCACAGCCAACATCCCTATATATACCATTGAACACAGACGGGCTTTTTTCATATGCATATCGCTCCTCCTCCGGTACACTGACTATTTCCGCCTCAGATTTCTCAAGCGGTACACCAGCCAGTGACAGAAAAATCCCACTATAGTTCCCAAAATATTGGTCAGAATATCATCTATCTGGAAAAACCCCCTCCCCGTGACGAGCTGCATACACTCGATGGCCAGACTGGTCACGGCGCCCGTCAGAAGATTGCGCAGAAAATTTCTCTGTCTGGCGTCAGCCCAGGCCAGCACAAATCCGTAGGGAATAAAAAGCAGTACGTTCTCCACCACATAGGCGTTGTTGCGTTTGTTGATGCCCCATGTGGAAAAAAGCTCCAGGTCAATCCCGTTTCTGCTGCCACTCTCTCTGGAAAAGTAGGTGATCGTCAGCAGAATCGCCACATACATCACCAGACAGGTGACGGCGGGCAGAGACAGACCGTTCTTGCCCCGCTTTTTCCTGCTCCGGTTAATCCAGCCCAGCATCGCTACGGCAAACAGCCCCGCTATAATCCCGTAGGGCAAATAGCGCAGCGCTGCCGTCATATCCGCAATAATATATTTCAGCATATCATTTCTTCCAATCCGTCATTCTTTCAGGTGATCGTATTGGTCCCAGCCGCGGCTGCTGTCCTGCCACAGCTCCCTGTCCTCAAAAAGTCTGTCGTTCATCCAGGCCACGGCGTCCGTCACTCCGTCCTCGTCAAAGGTAAACTCCGCTCTCTGCTTTTTTTCTTCCGGCGTAGTCACATAGTTAAAAGGCTCCGGCCATACCGTGACCGCCAGTCTCTTTCCTTCCTCCCGGCTGACACCCTCCAGGCGGTAGCGCATCCCCTGATGGCTCCCTGTAAACTCCGTCTTTTTCAAAAACTCCATAGACAAAATGTCATCTCTCTGTATCATAAAGCATTCAAAGCCTCTCATTCAAAGCCTTTTTTCTTCACCCGATACTTTTAGTATATACTATAATTATGGATTTGAAAAGGGAAAATCTTCCGGTTAAATATTATTGCTCATCTCCTTTTTCAGTTGTTTCATAATTTTTTTCTCCAGACGGGAGATGTAGGACTGGGAAATCCCCAACAGAGACGCCACCTCCTTCTGCGTCATCTCCTGTCCGTCGGGGTGTCCCAGGCCAAAGCGCAGACGGATAATGGTCTTCTCACGGTCCGTCAGCTTATTGATGGCTTTCAGCAAAAGGCTCCTCTCCACTTCGTTCTCCAGGTCCCGATAGATAATGTCCTCGTCTGTGCCAAGAATGTCTGACAGCAGCAGCTCGTTGCCGTCCCAGTCCACATTCAGCGGCTCGTCAATAGACACCTCCAGCCGGGTTTTGTTGTTGCGCCGCAGATACATCAATATCTCGTTTTCAATACACCTGGACGCATAGGTGGCCAGCTTGATATTTTTGTCCGGTTTAAAGGTATTGATGGATTTGATCAATCCGATGGTGCCGATGGAAATCAGATCCTCCACCCCCACGCCGGTATTGTCAAATTTTTTGGCTATGTAGACCACCAGACGCAGATTATGCTCGATCAGTATGGACTTGGCCTCCTCCTCGGACTCCGTCCCCAGCGCGCCGATCACCTGGCTCTCGCGCTCAAGCTCCAGCGGCGGCGGCAGCACCTCCGCCCCGCCGATATAGTGAATGTCCCCCTGTCTGCGTGTCCTCTTTTCTTTTTCCCGGCGAAACACCCACAGGGGGATGCTCACGGGGATAGATGCTCTCAATATCATAATTTTATACCTCGTCTTTCTGATTTAGAGTTCCGTAAGCGCCCTTTTATGTATCAGCACCGGCACTTACTGTTTTTAGTTTATTTCCAGCATGGCAGGCTGAAGCAGTATACGATAGGCTCCTGTCTCGGACAGCCTCTCCTGCCATATGGCTATATAAATCTCCCGGCATTTTTGCCGGACGCCCCCGACCTCCACCTCCATATCCTTCACAGGGAACCCAATCAGCGTTCCCGCTGGTTTTCCCACGCTGTGGTAAGGTATCACCCGCATGCCGGGGGGAGGCTGCGCGGGATACAGCTCCTCCCAGATGCTCTTCTCCAAGACTGCCACCGGCATGCCGCTGATCGGCTCTCTCAGACTGTTTCCTGTGTCCACCAGCCCTTCTATTCGTATGCTGTGTCCGTCCGCCCCATACAGAGTGACTCTGCAATTCTCCCGGTTTTTTCTCCGGTGCAGCATCAGCAGACGGATTCCCTCATAGCATACGGCTCCCAGCAAAAGAACGGCTGCACTGCTGGTCAGCCAGCCCTCCCTTCCCGGCAGCAGCTTAAGCAGCAGCGTCAGCGCCCCGCCCAGCAAAAAAAAGCAGGCGCAAAGACCCTCCACGATTCTGACGAGTCCCTTTCCCCGCCAGCATCCGTAGGCTATCCCCGCCATTGTGTAAAGGCTGACCGCCAAAATCGCCAGACGAACGGGCACGGGACCCATCGGCGCAAGCAGCGCCAGCATATCCCCCACCGCCCCCAGGGCCGCTCCCGCCCACAGTCTGGCATGCGTGGCAGTGCATGGCAGACACAGGCTCGTCAGTCCCAGAAGATAGCGGTTCATGCAGAAACAGATCAAAAAGACACTGTCCAGGTAGACTTCATAATACATGTATAACTCCCCTTTTTCCCTTAAGATCCATTCCCCGGGTCTTCATAATCAGTATAAGGGACAGGGACTGTAAAATTTGTCGCAATCGGGTAGAATTCCGGCGAAAAGCCGTCTTGAAATTTCGACATTTCAAAGATACACAAAAAGGGCTTACCCTTTCGGCGCAAGCCCTCAGACTATCCTATGTAGCTCAAGCAGCAAAAATTATTTTCTCTGCAGAAAATCCGGAATTTTCAGAGATTTCTCCTCCACATTGCTGCGTATATCCGCAGGCCGGTTAATACCTGTCAGCGGTCTCACCGGCGCTGCGTTTCCGGGAGCTGCTGTGTTGCCCGGCTGCACGGTGAAATTCTTCAGAGAACTGGGAGGAACATGCGCAGGGGGCTTATAGGCCAGAGCGCCGCCCAGTCTGGTCTGAGGCGCGGAGGAGACAGGAGACTCCTCCAGGCCCGTAGCAATCACCGTAATGGTACAGCTGTCAGACTTGGAATCATCGTACATAGCGCCCAGAATTACATTGATATCCTCACCGGCCAGCTGTTCCACATAGCTCGCCGCATCGTTGGCATCCGCCAGCGTGATATCGCCCGATACATTGATAATGATATCGGTAGCGCCGGAGATTGTGGTCTCCAACAGGGGACTTTCCACCGCCTGTTTCACCGCGTCCATGGCCTTGTCGTCCCCCTTGCCCTCACCGATGCCGATATGGGCGATTCCCTTGTCCTTCATAACTGTCTGTACATCCGCGAAATCCAGATTGATTACCGAAGGAATATTGATCAGATCCGTGATACCCTGAACGGCCTGCTGCAGCACTTCATCCGCTTTCTTAAGGGCCTCCGGCATGGTTGTCCTGCGGTCCACGATCTCCAGCAGCTTATCATTGGGAATCACAATCAGAGTGTCCACATTATCTTTGATCTTGCTGATACCGGCCAATGCGTTGGTCATCCGTGCTTTGGCCTCAAAACGGAAAGGCTTGGTCACAACGCCTACGGTCAAAATCCCCATGTCCTTGGCCAGCTTGGCCACTACCGGGGCCGCGCCGGTTCCTGTTCCGCCGCCCATGCCGCAGGTGACAAACACCATGTCCGCCCCCGTCAGCGCATTGGCAACCTCCTCGGAACTCTCCTCGGCCGCCTTCTCTCCCACCTCCGGCTTGGCGCCCGCGCCCAATCCCTTGGTCAGTTTCTCGCCGATCTGCAGCAGCTTGGGAGCCTTGCACAGCTGCAGCGCCTGCTTGTCCGTATTTACACCGATAAATTCCACACCGTCAATCTTTTCGTCAATCATTCTATTAACAGCATTATTGCCTGCACCACCCACACCGACAACGATGATTCTGGCAGCGGCTTCTGCGTCATTCGTCTTAATTTCCAGCAAAGGTTTGTCCTCCTTCTTTCCCGTATAAACTCCATATAGACTATCATATAATTATTTCTAAAATTAATCAACACATTTTTTTAAAAAAGCCATTTTTTATTCCGAATTGTACGGCTCGTCCGTCTCAAACACTGTAGTTTTGGTATCCCTGTCATAATTTTCCATCCGCAGGATCCCTTTTCTTCCCTCCAGGTTCTCCAGAAAAGTGGGCAGCACCATGAGCTTTTCTTCCAGATTGTTCCCCTCTCCCAGAGCCACTCGCACATCCCCGAAATATAAGGTGATTTCCGTATAGTCACAAAAATAAATCCGGTCTGGCGACAGCTTGTATTTGGTCAGCAGCTTGGTCAGGTCCATAATGCGGGTAAAAATCTCCTCCCGCTCCACCGGCAGTTTCTGCCCCAGCGTGCAGGAGGAAAACTGCAGCCCGGTAATCTGCGGTACACCCTCCGTCCGGATATTGGAACTCTCCACCACATAGCCGTCCTTGTCAAAATACATATAACTGTCCATGTATGCCACATATCCTGCCAGAGCCTTCTCGTACACGGTGATTTTGATAGTATCCGGCGCCAGAATACTCACATCCATCACATCCACAAAGGGAATGTCCTCAATTCCCTTCTTCTTGTACTTCAGGGACAGATACAGAGAATTGTTCCCCAGGGGACCGTCCATGACAATCTCCTGGATTTCCTCCTGGGTGTAATGAATATTGCCTTCCACATACACATTTTTGATGGTGTAGTTGTGAAAAACATAGTATCCCGCTCCCAATGCCGCCGCCGACATCACAAACAGAATCAGCAACACCACCGGCCACTTTCTCTTTTTTTTCCGCCCTGTTCTATACACTGTAAATTCTAGCTCCTAACTCTCTTAAATCCTTACAGATATTCTCATAACCTCTCTCGATAAATTCACAGCCGGTGACGACTGTCTCGCCCTCCGCCATCAGACCCGCCACCACCAGTGCGGCTCCGCCGCGCAGTTCACAGGCCTTCACACCCCGCCCGTGCAGTCGGGAGTCACCGCCCACCAGCAGGCTATGCGAGTCCATCTGCCGGATATCCGCTCCCATCTGCCGCAAAGGCTCCGCCACACGGAAACGATTTTCAAAAATGTGTTCCTCAATCCGAGTCTCCCCCCGGGCCATGGTCGCCACCGCCAGCGCGACGGACTGCATATCTGTGGGAAATCCAGGGTAGCACCCGGTGCGGATCACGCCGGGAGAGATCAGTTCCCCCAGAGATTGCACATACAGTCCTTCCCCAGTCTCCTGGCAGATGGCTCCCATCCGCTCCGCCATGCGGATCACCGCCTGCATATGGCGGCAGGGCGCCTGTTCCAGCAGAATACAGCCTCTGGTTCCCAGCGCCGCATACAGATAGGTCCCCGCAACGATTCTGTCCGCCGGTACCCGGTAGCAAGCCCCATGAAGCCGCCTGACTCCCTGGATTTCCAGGCAGGAGGTACCGATTCCGTCAATCCTGGCGCCGCAGGCATTCAGGTAGCGGCACAGCGCCTCCACCTCCGGTTCCCTGGCCGCGCCGCCAACCCGGGTGCGGCCTTTGGCCGTGACCGCAGCCAGCACAATGTTCTCCGTGGCTCCCACGCTGGGCAGAGCCAGCGTGATATCCGCGCCCCAAAGTCCCTCCGGGGCCTGGCCACAAATCCGGTTCTCCTCCTCGCGAAAACGCACCCCCATCTGTTCCAGCGCCTGCAGGTGCAGATCAATAGGCCGCTCGCCAATCACACAGCCGCCGGGGTATTCCATGACAATACTGCCGCATCTGGCAAGCAGCGCTCCCAGCAGGCACAGAGAGGAGCGCATACCTGTGATGGCGTCCGCAGGCATATCCTGCGTGGTGATACTGCCTGTACTGACACAGACGCCCTCCCCCTCCCAGCGCACATGCCCTCCAAGACTTTGCAGCAGTCTCAGCATGCGATATACATCCGAAATTTTAGGACAATCCTTAATGCAGCTCTCTCCCTCCGCTAAAATCGTAGCTGCCAGAATAGGCAGCGCCGCATTCTTGGAACCCTGTACTTTCACCTTACCCTGGAGACGCACTCCTCCCCGGATATGGAACTCTCCCGTGGCTTTTTCTGGGATAGCGCTCATGGCTCACCTTCCGAAAATTTTGTCATGAATTATTCTATCCTATGACAAAAGAAGGAAATTGTTGCGTTGTCCCGGAAAATACCTTTCAGGCAAGTCTTTGGATGTTCCTCTCACACCAGTTCTCTAAGTTGGATACGCCGGGCCACACTGAGTACAAGCCCGATCTCCATCATCAAAAACAGTACCGAAGAACCTCCGTAGCTGATGAACGGCAGGGATATTCCCGTGTTGGGGATGGTGTTGGTCACCACCGCGATATTGAGAATCACCTGGATGGCGATATGGCCCATGACGCCCACCACCAGCAATGCTCCAAACAAATCCGGCGCATTGTTGGCCACAATCATCATTCTCCACAGCAGCATGATGAACATCAGGATAATGGCAATAGCCCCGAAAAGTCCCAGTTCCTCACAGATAATCGAAAAAATCATGTCATTCTGAGCCTCGGGAATAAAATTCAGCTTTTGCATGCTCTGCCCCAGCCCCTTACCCCATATCCCGCCGGAACCGATGGCGTACAGGGCCTGCAGCGTCTGAAAGCCTTTGTCCTGAGCATAGGCCTCCGGATCCCGCCAGGCCAGAATGCGCCCGCCTCGGAATCCCAGTACTTCAACGATGGAGGTGTTAAAAATGGCCCACACAATAGCGATTATCAGCGCAGCCGCCACAAGCCCCATGATCACGAACCGCTTGTAGTCCGGGGTGGCCACAAAGATCATCAGCATGGCGATACCCAGAATAATGATGGCAGAACTTAAGTTATCCGTAATCTGCCACACCGCTATGGAATGGGGCAGGGAAAGACCGATCAGCACCGCCAGCCCCTTGGCCGTTCGCAGCTTTTTACCCATCAGACATACCATGTTGGCCAAAAACAGGATCATGCAGACCTTTGCCACCTCCGCGGGCTGCAGGTTAAAACCCGTGCCCGGAATGCCCACCCATCGTCTTGCGCCGTGGGACGCCACGCCCAGCGGCGTCAGCACCAGAAAGATCAGGCCAAAGGAGACAAAGTAGGCCAGCGTGGTAAACCGCTGCCAGAACCGATAAGGGATATTGGCCATGACCATCATGACCACCAGTCCCAAAATATCCGCCACCAACTGCTTGCGCAGATAGTAGGTGCCGCTGCCAAAATCCTGCTGGGCCTCATAGGAGCTTGCGGAGTAAATCATCACCAGCCCGAAACCCATCAAAAACAATACGATAAACAACAGGCTGTAATCGAAAAAATACTCCGTCTGTTCTTTTTTTCTTCTCCGTCTATCCGCCACGCGCTCACTCCTTTAGTCCGTTTACATAATCCTTAAATATCTGGCCTCTCACCTCATAGTTGGGAAACATGCCCCAACTGGCGCAGGCTGGCGAGAGCAGCACCGCATCGCCGGGCCGGGCCAGCTCTGTACACAGCCTCAGGCACTCCTCATAAGTATCCGCCATACGGATTCGTTCAAAACCATGGGCCCTGGCGCACTTAGCAATCTTCTCTCTGGTCTGGCCGATCAGCACCAGCCACTCCACCTTGCCTTCAAAGCTCTCTATCCACTGGTCGTACTCACTCTCCTTGTCATAGCCGCCGCCGATCAGAACCGTGGGACGGCTCATGGCCTTTATACCCTGGATGGCAGCGTCCGGGTTGGTCCCCTTGGAGTCGTTATAGTAGGCCACTCCCCTCTTGGTGGCCACATATTCAATGCGGTGCTCCACCGCGTGAAACACCCTGACCGCCCCCAGGATTGTCTCCATAGGTACCTCCATCCCCCTGGCGATAGCGATGGCCGCCATCACATTTTCCACATTGCACAGCCCCACCAGATTCATATCTGTACGCACGTTGAGCAGCGGACTCACCCGGCCGTCCTGTGCCAGACAGATTTCTTCTCCCCTCAGAAAATATCCCTCCGGAAGTTCTCTGGCGCTGGAAAAATACACCACCCTGGCCGGACACCTGCCGCCAAAATCACGGGTATAGGCATTTTCATAATTCAGTACGCAGATATCCTCCGGCGTCTGGCGCAGGGCTATTCTCTCCTTCGTCTCCACATACGCTTCCATGGTGTGGTGCCGGTTTAAATGATCCGGGGTAATATTCAGGATGGCCGATACCCTGGGGCGAAAGCTCTCCACCGTCTCCAACTGAAAACTGCTGATCTCACCCACCGTCGCCGTATCCGGTCCGGTCTTTTCCGCCTCCATCGTATACGGATTGCCGATATTGCCCACCACAAACACCTTATCCTGCCCCAAATGGGCTTTCATGATCTCTCCCACCAAAGTAGTTGTGGTGGTTTTGCCGTTGGTCCCGGTGATAGCTGCTACTCTGCCCCGCTCCGCCAGAAAGCCCAGCTCAATCTCTCCGATAATCCGGGTTCCCTGGGCCTTCAGCTGCTGCACCAGGGGAATATCCGTGGGCACGCCGGGACTTAACACCGCCACCTCTATCTGGGGCAAAAGCTCCTCCGGCAGCAGTCGCGCATAGCACTTCGCCTGTATTCCCTGGGGGACCTTGGCCTCCAGTTCCTCCTGTGTGATCTTGTCGCCGCCGTCATACAGCAGTATCTGCGCACCCATATGTCCCAGCATGGATACCGCTCCCAGACCGCTGACACCCGACCCTACAACCAAACACTTTTGTCCCTTAAACATACTCTGACCTCCACACAAAACAAATCCCATACATTATAATCTCAATCCCGGCATATTGCAAGAAGTCCTTAAGTATTACTGTCCTCCTGGACTTCCGTCTGCTCAATCCCCATGTAGGGCAAAATATTCTCAAAAAGCTGCCGGATGATAGGAGCCGCCACCTGCCCCCCGTAGTACACGCCCTGGGGAGTGTTTACGATGGCCACAGCGATGACCTGGGGATCATCCGCCGGCGCAAACCCGATAAAGGAAGATATGTATCTTCCGCTGCCTCTGGGCAGTGTCTGGCTGGTGGCTGTCTTGCCGCCTACCCGGTACCCCTCCACCTTGCCGTTTTTGCCGGAACCTTCCTTGACCACCATCTCCAGAATTTCCCGCATGGTGGCGGAGGTCTCCTCAGAGACGATATCATTTACCACCGGGTAAGTGAAACTCTCCACCAGCTCCCCCTGGGCATCCACCACCTTTACGCCAAAATGGGGGGTGACTCTCCTGCCTCCGTTGATGATGGAGGACGCTGTAGTGACCAACTGTATGGGAGTAATCTGAAAGGACTGCCCAAAGGATACGGTTGCCAGTTCCACCAGCCCCATGTTCTCCTTGTTGTGCATGATGGTACCCGCCTCTCCCGGCAGGTCCACGCCGGTTTTGGTCAACAGCCCGAAACGGTCAAAATAGTCGTAATAAGTGTCCACCCCCAACAGCAGCCCCACGGAGATCAGGGCCGGATTGCAGCTGTTCATCATACAGTGGACAAAATCCTGTCCGCCGTGCCCCGCTACCTTGTGGCATCTGATTCTCCGATCCTCCACCATGATAAATCCCGGACAGGAAAACTGGCTCTGGGGAGTGATAACCCCCTGCTCCAGTCCCGCGGCCGCCGTGATAATCTTGAAAGTGGAACCCGGCTCATAAGTGTCGTTGATGCAGCCGTTGCGCCACATTTGATTGAGCATATCCTGCTGTTCCTGCGAAGAAAGATTTTCCCCCACCCCCTCCGGCAGCGCATAGGGATCGTTCAAGTCAAATTCCGGCACATTGACCATGGCGTATATCTCGCCGTTTTGAGGGTTCATGACCAAAATGGACACGCCTTGAGCCTGCTTGGTCTCCATAGCCTGATAGGCCAGTTGGGTGGCATAGGTCTGAATATTGCGGTCCAAACTGATGTACAGGTCGTTTCCGCTGACCGGCTCCACGCGTCTCTCTCCCGCCGCCTCCACCTCAATGCCCTTGGCGTCCGTCACCGTCAGAATCATGCCCGGTTCGCCCCGAAGGTACTCCTCGTAGATTACCTCCAGTCCTATAATCCCCTGATTATCGCCGCCGGTAAAACCCAGCACCTTACTGGCCAGTTCCCCGTAGGGATAGTACCTCTTGTAGTCCTCATCCACCTTGACCCCCGGGATTTCATACTCCCGGATCCGGTCTCCCACACTCTTATCCACATTGCTCTTAATGCGCTCCATGGAGCTGTACTTCTCCACGCGCTTTCGCACATACTCTTCGGACAGCTCCAGCTCCCGGCAGAGCATCTCAATGACGGCCTCCGGGTCTTCAATCTGGTTGTGGATCACAGAGATGGTACACACTGTCCTATTGTCGGCCAGCACCTCGCCGTTGCAGTCCAGGATGCGTCCCCTGGCCGCCTTGATGCTGCGCTCCCGCTCGTGGAGCTGCGTGGCCTTCTGGGCATAGTAGTCGGCCTCCCAGGCCATCAGATAGATCAGACGGGCAAACAGTCCCGTCAACACCAGAGCGCAGCCCAGAAAGACCGTCAGAATCTTCTTGCGGTGCGCGATCTTGTTATGTATCTCTGGCATAAAGGAACCTCACAATAACCGTTACTATACTGTATTCTTCTGATTATGAGGTTATTCGCTTTGCCTATTTTTACTCCAGAGGCTGCCAGGTACCGCCGATGGGATCCCCCGTGTCGGGGTCATAATGCTCACCCGTCTCCGGATCCACGCGATGGCCGGTGGAAGGGTCCACCGGAAGATTCATCCACCCCGGCTGGCTGCCGGTGGGTACCTGCGTAGGCACAGGCTCCTGCCCCTCCATATTGTCCAGGTCCTCGTCCTCCGGAGTCTGGGTGTACTGGTTGGTGATGGCCAGCTTGCGGTCCGCCAGCTCCTGAATCTCCGCCTCGGAAAGCTCCTCCGTCATATAGATATTCAGATAGGGAAGCACCTCCGTCAGCACATTCCGCACGATACCCGTAGCAAACTTGGCGTCGTCCTGCTCCGGGGCATTGGCCCTGTCCACCACCACATAGATGGCGATCTGGGGATTCTCCGCCGGGGCGTGTCCGATAAAGGATACCACATGTTCCTTATCGGAACGTTTCCCGGTATCTCTGTCAAAGGTCTGAGCCGTTCCCGTCTTGCCCCCGATGGCATAGCCTGCGGGACGGGCCGTACGCCCGGTGATGCGGCTGTCGTTCTGGCGCATCACCACCGCCTCGCAGTACTGGCGTATCCGGTCCGAAGTGGATTCCGATATGGTCTGGCGCAGCACTCGGGGTTCTATGTTCTCCACTGTGGCTCCGGCGGCGTTGGTAATCCGGTCCACCATGTGGGGCTGATAATAGTAGCCGCCGTTGACAAGGGAACAATAGCCCGCGATCATCTCAATCATCGTCACGTTGAAACCCTGTCCGAAGGAGTAGGTGAACAGGTCCGTCTGGGTCATATGATCCGCATCCAGAATCAGGGAGGCCGTCCGGGTCTCCCCCTCCAGGTCGATATTGGTTCTCAACCCAAAATTGAAGGCCTGCTGAAACTTGGCGAAACGATCGATACCGATGGTCTGCGCCTCCTTCATCAGCGCCACATTGCAGGACCAGGCGATGGCGTCCTCCACGCCCACGGCCTGATCACCCCATTTGTTGTGACACTTGATTTTATAGCCGCCGCTCTCCAGAAAGCCATCGCACTGATAGACCTCGTTGCCGGTGATGGCTCCGGTCTCCAGCCCTATGGCAGTGGTGAAGGGCTTGGCAGTAGAACCTGGCTCATAGGTATCGCTGATACAGAAATTTTTCCACAGATAGTTCAGATTCATGTACAGCTCCGTGTCATTCATCTGCGCAATATGCTCTGGGGTGATATACTCCTTGGTCTTGTTGCCCTGCTCGTCCACCATCACACTGCCAATCAGGGCGTCCGTGTTACGGGTGTCGTTCAGATCATACACCGGAGAACTGGCCATAGCCAGAATTCTCCCCGTGTTGACCTCCATAATGATGCAGCCCACATTCTCCGCCCCATTGCCCGTCCGGGCGGTATCTCTGTGTTCATCGTCAAACTGCTTTAAATATTTTTCCACGATAGCCTGTATATTGGCGTCAAGGCTGGTGTGTATGGTGTAGCCGTCCTCCGCCGGTTTCACCGTCCGCTCCAGCGTGGAGTCATCGTTCAGATAGCCAAACTCCCTGCCGGTGGTGCCGTTAAGCTCCTCATTGTAGTAGGCCTCCAGACCGTAGGCGCCCACATTGTCTGAACTGGTGAATCCCACCACGTCACAGGCCAGAGTGCCCAGGGGATAATAACGCCTGTACTCTTTCTCAAACCACACGCCCCTGATCATGCTGTCCTCCGCTTCCATGGCGGCCTGAAACGCGCTGATCTGGTCGTAGGGCAGCCGTCTGGCCAGCACATAGTAGGCGGAACTTTCATGAGTCGCCACATAGGCGCGCACTGCAGTCATATCCAGTTCAAAATACTGGTCCAACGCCCGCAGGGTCGGCTCCATATATTCCTTGTTCTCCAGTTTTTCCTTCTCCCGGATCACTTTCACATCCAGAATAACATTGTACACATTCTCGCTGACAGCCAGCTGGGTTCCGTTGGCGTCCACGATATCCCCCCGTCGAAATGGGATGGTGGTACTGTCGTACTGCTGCTGGGACAGAATCCGTCTCGTGTATTCGTCCTCTTTGTCCCTGGCAATCCGTATCATCTGAACGCTCAATCCGGCAAAAGCCAGCAGTACCATGACATATAGCACCACCAGCTTTTTCTGCATTCTGCTGCCGAATCTTTTTTCCTGTTTTTTCGCGGGCCTGGGCTTTCCGGTTCCGCGTCGGTTATCCCTGGTCCTCCCGGCTCTGTCCTGCTCTCTCTCTGACATGCTTTACCTTTACCTCTTCTAATTGCTGCCGCTCACCTTGCGCACATAATCCTGCCCTTCGTTGGAGTAGGTGATGATCTGCCCCTCCTCGGGATATACCATGCCCAGCACGCCGATGGCCACGCGCTTTACCTCCTCCATGTCCACGCTGCTGGTGATGCGGCTGAGCTCCTCGTCATTGGCCACTCTCAGGTTATTCAGCTCCCTCTCCTGGCTGGCGATACGCTGCGTAGCAGTGGTGATGTCGGCCTGCAGCTGGATATAGTGAATCAGCACATAGCCTGCCACGCACATGACCGCTACCAAAAATACCACATAGCCCAGACTCATATGCCTGGCCTTGTCCCTGTTCTTCCGTGTCGTGTTGCTCAGCACCCGACGGGGCTGCTGTTCCATCTCCCTCTGTACGTCCAGCTTTTGCGCTGTATTGCCGTACACATAGCTGCCGCTCTGCCGTCTTGACGGCTGGCTCTGGATTCGGGCTGTGGTTCCCATATTCTGACGGGTGCTTGCGTTTTTATAGGAGTTTCCATATAAACTTGTCTGTCTGTCTCTGCTGGTTGTCTGTGCCATAACGCAATATAATATCCTTTCCTGTTGTTTCTGCTCTTTATATCTTCTCAAACACCCGTAATTTCGCACTCTTAGAACGGCTGTTTTCCTCCAGCTCTTCCCGGCTCGGCAGAACCGGTTTTTTCGTTATCACTCTGCCCAGCGGCTGCTTTTTGCAGACGCACACCGGGAATTCCGGCGGACAGGTACAGGGATTTTCAGCCTTTTTAAAAGCCGTCTTGACGATTCGATCCTCCAGAGAGTGAAAGGTTATGATACACAGGCGTCCTCCGGGAGCCAGCAGCTCTATCATATCCTCAAGCGCCCCCCGCAACACCTCCAACTCGTGGTTGCACTCTATGCGGATGGCCTGAAAAGTCCTCTTAGAAGGATGGCCGTTTTGCCGCATCTTGGCAGGTATCGCCGCCCTGATAATCTCATTCAGTTGTCCTGTTGTCTCTATCGCCTCCCGTTGTCTGGCTTGTACAATGTGTTTCGCTATGTTTTTGGCAAAGGTATCTTCCCCGTAGTCGCGGATGATGTGAAAAAGCTCCGCCTCGCTGTAGCCATTCACAATGTCCCGGGCCGTCAGGCTTTGCCGTCTGTCCATTCTCATGTCAAGAGGGCTGTCAAAGCGGTATGAGAACCCTCTCTCCTGCTCATCCAACTGATAAGAGGAGACGCCCAGATCCAGAACGATGCCGTCCACCTGCTCCACGCCCCGCTCCCGCAGAGCCGCTCTGGCGTTGCAGTAGTTGTTGCGGATCAGAGTGGTTCGGTCCGAGAACTCCGCCAGGCGCTGCCCCGCCGCCGCAATGGCCGCGTCATCCTGGTCTATCCCATAAAAATGTCCCTGCCCTAGTCTGCCGCACACCTCCCGGGCATGTCCGCCTCCGCCCAGCGTCCCATCCAAGTATATTCCATCAGGCTTAATATTCAGATAGTCAATCGTCTCCCGCAGCATGACGGAATAATGCTTAAATTCCATGTTGTTCCTCATCGCTATATCGTCAGTCCCAGACTCTCCATGGTGGCCGCAATGTCGTCCATATCGCTGTCAGCATCCATGCTCTCCCAGTTCTCCCGGCTCCATATCTCGATCCTGCTGCCTACACCCACCAGCACTACATCCTTCTCTAGTCCGGCAAACTGGCGCAGATTGGCCGGCAACAGTATTCTTCCCTGTTTGTCCACTTCCACCTGGGCCGCTCCGGCCAGGAAGAATCTGGCAAATTTTCTCGCCTCTTTGTTGATCAGAGGCAATGACGTCAGTTTCTGTTCAAAAGCGCTCCAATCTTCGTTGGCATACACAAATAAGCAGCCATCCATACCCTTTGTCACTACAAATTCATCTCCTAACTGCTCTCTGAACTTGGAGGGAACGATTAATCTGCCTTTCGTATCGACCGTATGATTGTATTCGCTCATAAACATCTGCAATCACCGCCTTCGCGCCGGAAAACCGGCCAAAAAGTGATCTGCCACGAAATGGGTAGTTTTGGTCCTTTTGTCTCCACTTCCAACCACTCACCACCACTTTTCACCACTTTTGTTCTAATTCTATACTAAAACAGATGATTATGCAAGCAAAATCAAATATTTTTGAAGCAAAAAAAGCGCCTTTCTTTCAAGGAAAAACGCTTTTTACTACATCTTGTATATTCAATTTTTCAAACCACAAATTATGCTTTTTCGGTTTTCGTCTCCGTACTGTCAGGAGCATCTTTCTGCGCTTTGCGCCTTATAAGAACCCGTATCCCGATATCTGCTGCCAGCGCCGCCAGAAAGAGGACCATGCCCAACAACTGAGACACCGCGATATTGGTCCCCGCCAGTTTCAACTGGTCCGTGCGTATGCCCTCCACAAAGAAACGGATAATGCCGTATCCACCCAGATACAGCAGGCATATTTCCCCCTGAAATCTTTTGTGCCGATAATACAGCAATATCACAGTCAGCAGCAGAAGATTCAGCACACTCTCATAGAGGAAGGTGGGATGCACCTGAATATAGTTGATATCTCCCGTGATATGGGCCGCGATGTTCTCGGTGATGTCCGTGCGGTCCCGCACCGCTTCCAGTGGAATCCGCATGGCCAGCAGGCCATCGGAATATTCGCCGAACACTTCCCGGTTGGTGAAATTCCCCCAGCGTCCGATGATCTGGCCCAGCAGCAGTCCGGCCATGGCCGTGTCTCCGATCTCTCTGGGGTCCCTTTTCTTGATGCGGCACCAGATAAACAAGGTGATAAAGGCTGCGATAACACCGCCGTAAATTGCCATTCCGCCGCCCCGCACATTGAAAATCTGCAGCAGATTGTCCTTATAGCTATCCCACTCGAACACCACATAATAAATACGCGCCCCGATCAGTCCGAAAAGCACTCCGTAAATGGCGAAATCCCAATAGTCGTCAGGATTCTGTCCGGTCTTTTTGGCAAGATGGGCCACTATGGAGATACCGGCTATCACCCCGATGGCGATGATCACGCCATACAGGGAAATGTAAAAGCCGAATATGGAGAAACCCTGTGGGACGTTCCTCAGATACAGCCCCAGATTGGGGAACGCTATGTCATTTGCACCCATTATATCCTGCATACAATATTTCCTTTCTGAAATTCGCTAAAGTCACGCTTCAGACGTTAAATCTAAACAGGATCACATCGCCGTCCTGTACCACATACTCCTTGCCCTCCATGCCCACCAGTCCCTTTTCGCGGGCAGCGGCAAGGGACCCCTGCTCCAGCAGGTCCTTGTAATTGACCACCTCCGCCTTGATAAATCCACGCTCGAAATCAGAGTGTATCTTACCCGCGGCCTGGGGAGCTTTGGTACCTATTTTGATGGTCCAGGCTCTGGTCTCGTCCTCTCCGGCCGTCAGAAAGCTCATGAGTCCCAACAGACGGTAGCTGGCGGCGATAAGCTTGTCCAGTCCCGACTGGGCAATTCCCAAGTCCTCCAGGAACATGGCCTTCTCCTCCTCGTCCAGCTCCGCAATCTCCTGCTCGATCTGGGCACAGATCACAAATACCTCACTGCCCTCACCAGCCGCGAACTCTCTCACCGCCGCCACATGGGCGTTGGAGGAGCCATCGTCCGCCAGGTCATCCTCCGCCACGTTGGCGGCGTAGATCACTGGCTTGTAGGTCAACAGATTGTAGGAGCGCATCAGCTCCAGCTCGTCCTCATCCTGGAGTTCCATGCTCTTGGCCATCTTACCGCTCTCCAGATGTTCCCTGATACGCACCAGCAAAGCTTCCTCCTTGGCCAGGGTCTTGTCCATCCGCGCCGCCTTGCCCACCTTGGCATAGCGTCTCTCCAGAATCTCCAGATCGGAAAAAATCAGTTCCAGATTAATCGTCTCTACGTCCCGCAGAGGGTCCACACTGCCGTCCACATGTACCACATTGCTGTCCTCAAAGCATCGTACCACATGGACGATGGCGTCCACCTCCCGGATATTGCTCAGAAACTGGTTGCCCAGCCCCTCCCCTTTGGAGGCGCCTTTCACCAATCCCGCAATGTCCACAAACTCTATGGTCGCCGGGGTCACCTTTTTGGAGTGATACATATCTCCCAGCAGCTTAAGTCTCTCGTCCGGCACCGCCACAATCCCCACATTGGGGTCGATGGTACAGAAGGGATAGTTGGCCGATTCCGCTCCGGCCTTGGTCAGTGAGTTAAACAGAGTGCTCTTTCCCACATTGGGGAGTCCCACGATTCCTAATTTCATAATTACCCTCTTTTCTGCATACCTGCAGCCTGCAAGCCAACTACGGCTGTGCCTGCGGTATTGCGTCTGTATGTCCCGCCCCAGATTCTATCTGTAAACAGGCTTTTTATCCCTCAATTCCCGGTACAACTGACAGTAGTTGTCGTACCGCAGTCTGCTGACGCGCCCCTGCTCCAGCGCCTGTTTGACGCCGCACTGCGGTTCCGCGGTGTGGGAGCAGCCTCCGAAACGGCACTTTGCCTCATAGTCATGAAACTCCGGGTAACAGGACGCAAGCTGCTCTTTCTCCAGTTCAAAAAGCCCCAGTGAGCTAAAACCCGGCGTGTCCAGAATATAGGTGTCCTCCTCCAAAGCGATAAGCTCCGAATGCCTGGTGGTGTGCCTGCCTCTCTGAATCTTTTCGCTGATCTCCCCGGTCTCCATGACCGTATTAGGCTGCAGGCAGTTCACCAGGGAGGACTTGCCCACGCCGCTGGGTCCCGCCACTGTAGTAGTCTTGCCTCTGAGCAATCCCTTAAGCAGCTCTATCCCCTGCCCGTCTGCGGCGCTGACTGTCAGCGTCCGGTATCCGCAGGCGTTATAGATATCCGCATACTCCTGCCCCTTTCCCTCTCTGTCCAGATCCAGCTTGTTCAGGCAGATGACACAGGGAAGACCCTGCTGCCACATCATGATCAGAAAACGGTCCAGCAGATTGAAATTGGGCTGTGGAAGGGTGATTGCAAAAATCACCAGCGCCTGGTCCACATTGGCCACTGCAGGGCGGATGAGACTGCTGGACCTGGGCAAAAGATTGCATATATTGCCCGTCCTGTCCGCCTCGTCCAGCAGATCGATCTCCACGTTGTCTCCCACCAGAGGCTTGACCTGCTCCTTGCGGAAAATACCCTTGGCCTTGCATTCATAGACTCCTCTGCCGGGCACATGCACATAATAGAAACCGGCAATTCCCTTTATGATTTTACCCTGCATAAGCAATAGCCCTTCCTATTCCTGCACAAATTCTATTCTCCGCTCTACGGATTTACTCTCTGATACACCGTTCACAGTGACTGTATAGGTCAGCGTAATGGTTCCCCACTGGGAGGATATTCCATAGAAATTCGCTGACTGCGGAAAAGTGGAGGTGGTCACATCCATCAGAACCTTTCCTGCGTCCGTCACCAGAGTGACATGCACATCGCTGCCGGAGGGATAATCCGGAGCCTCGCTGACAGTCGGCGCTTCAATAATGGCATTGCACTTGTAGGTGGCGCCGCTTGCCGGATCCCTGCCCAGACTGATGCTGAACACAATGGGCGTGCCCGGATCGAGGATAGTTCCCTGAGAAAAATTCTGGTAGCAGACCAATCCCTCCGCTATGGTATCACTGTACTCCTCCCCGATGGACTGCAGGATCATACCGTTTTCATGCACCCACTCCTCCGCCTCAATCTGATCACTTCCGATGAGGTTGGGCATTGCCACTTTATTGTCCTCCATTCCCAAACTCACGTTCAGAACAACTGCTGAACCCGGCGCCATCGGTTCCCCTCCCAGAGGCATCTGGCTGATTACTTTGCCTTTTTCCATCTCGGCTGAATAAGTATCCAGACGGCTCACGGTAAGTCCCTGTGCCACAATTTTGTTGTAGGCTTCCTCGTAGGTCAATCCCACCACATCCAACACATCTATGGACTCTTTTCCGGCGCTGACGGTCAGCACCACAGTACTGTTTAACTCCACGTCGTCCCCTGCCGCAATGTCCGTGGAAATCACCGTATTTTCCTCCTGGGTGTCGGACTCCACCATGGTCACCTCTGGAATCAGACCGATGCGCACGATCTCCTTTTTGGCATCCTCCACATTCCAGCCCAGCACGTCCACCATTTTCACAGTCTGCACATCGCTGGCGCTGCTGTCAGTGGCGGTGCCCGACGGCTGCATCACGCCGCTGCTCTCCTCCGTCTCCGGCTTGATCTTGTCACCGATATCATCGGTGTTCATGACACCGAGCATTCTGCTCACCACCATAAGGATAACGATACAGATGACCACGCCGGCCAAAATAGCCAGTATGACGGTTATCTTCTCCATCTTGCTGTTTCCGGCGTCGTACTCGTCCTCCTCATAATACTCCTCATCCCCGTCATACTCCTCGCTCTGAGGCGGTCTGGAGTACTGGGTGTTCAGACGCATCTGCTCCTCATAGGCGTCCTGACGCTGGGCTTTTCTCTTAATCTGATTCATCTCTGCCTCAGAGATGGTTCGGGTGCTGGCCTCTTCGTCCATGTCCCGGGTCACCACAAAATCCTCGTCCGGGCTGATCAGGGACTGTTTCAGGTCCGCAATCACCTCCGCCATGTTCTGATAGCGTCTGTCGGGAGATTTCTGACAGCACTTCAGTACGATGGCCTCTACACTGCCGGGAATCTCCGGCACATACTCCTTGGGCGAGATCATTTCCTCCTGAATATGCTTAATGGCTATGGCCACGGTGGTCTCACCGTTAAAAGGAACCCGGCCTGTCAGCATCTCAAACAGCGTAATGCCCAGAGAGTAGATATCGCTCTTCTCGTCGCTGTATCCGCCTCTGGCCTGCTCCGGAGATGTATAGTGTACAGATCCCATCACATTGGAGGTAATGGTATTGCTGGTGGCTGCCTTGGCAATGCCAAAGTCCGTAACCTTCACCTTTCCTTCCTTGGAAATAATGATATTCTGGGGCTTAATGTCCCTGTGTATAATATGGTTGTTGTGGGCCGCCTCAATGCCCATACTCACCTGAATGGCAATGCTGACTGCCTCCTTGTAGGACAGCCTCGCCTTGCGCTCAATATACTTTTTCAGCGTAATGCCCTCCACCAGCTCCATGACGATATAGTAAATGTCGTTCTCCTCGCCCACATCGTACACATTGACGATGTTGGGATGCATGAGACTGGCCGCCGCCTGGGCCTCGATCCGGAACTTGGACACAAAATTCTCATTCTCACTGAATTCCTGCTTCAGAACCTTCACTGCCACATAACGGTTCAGCTTATGACATTTTGCTTTATACACATCGGACATACCGCCTGTACCGATTTTTTCCAATATCTCGTAGCGGTCTCCTATCATCATCCCAATTTTTACCATGCTTACATCTCCCTGCATAGCACAGGCCGTGCCTGCAATATCATTTCTCTGTTCTCACTTCTCTATACATGCTGCGGATGAGTCCGGCCTCTGCCTCCTCATGCCTGTTTATGCCAGCGGCTCAATCAAAATCACGGCGATATTATCCTTGCCGCCGTGAGCGTTGGCTGTCTCTATCAGCTTGCGGGCTTTCTCTTCCAATTCTCCGGAGCCGTTTAAAATATCTCTTATTTCTTCGTCCTCCAGCATATTAGTCAGGCCGTCGGAACACATCAGCACAATGTCTCCCGCTGCCAGTTCCACAGTGAAAAAGTCCGCCTCTACAGCATCATTAGCCCCCACCGCTCTGGTAATAATATTTTTTTCCGGGTGGTTGCGGGCTGCTTCCCTGTCGAGAACTCCGACTCTGACCAGCTCCTCTACCTTTGAGTGGTCCCTGGTAATCTGCCGGATTTCCTCGTTTACAATATAGAGCCTGCTGTCCCCCACATTGGCCACCTGCAGATATTTTCCCAGGCAGGTGGCGGCCACCACGGTGGTTCCCATTCCCTCCAGGCTGACGTCCTCGCTGGCCCGTCTGCGGATATGGGTGTTGGCAAGCTCAATCGCCTTCTGCAGAATCAGCGTGGGATTCTTCTCAAAAGAGCGCTCAATACAGTTGCAGATCGTCTCCACCGTATATTTGGACGCGTATTCCCCGGCCTTGTGCCCCCCCATACCGTCCGCCACAATAAACAGATTGGGCAAATTTCCGATGGCCCGCTGCGAGGTAAACACATAGTCTTGATTCTGTTTTCTTTTTCTGCCGATATCGGTGATCGAAAACGTCTTTAGCACGTCTATTCCTCCTGCATATAGGAACGTCTCAGCTGCCCGCAGGCACCGTCGATATCCCTCCCCATTTCCCTTCTTATAGTAACATTTGTCCCATTTTTTTCAAGTAGATTTTTAAAAGCCTGTATTCGCCCGGACTCCGACTGCACATATTCCCGCTCTTTTATGGGATTCACAGGAATCAGGTTCACATGGCAGCGCAGCGGCGCCGCCAGCGCGGCCAGCCGCCGGGCATCCTCCTGGCTGTCGTTGACGTTCCCTACCAGACTGTATTCAAAAGTGATTCGTCTGCCGGTCTGCTCAAAATAATACTGGCAGGTCTCCATCAGCTCCTGTATAGTATAGCGGTTCGCAATGGGCATCAGTTCCCTGCGCTTTTCGTCCGTGACAGCGTGCAGGGACAATGCCAGAGTAATCTGTAGCTTTTCCCGGGCCAGCCGCCTCATCTCCGGCACAAGCCCACAGGTAGATACTGTAACATTTCTGGCGCTGATATGCAAGCCCTTTTCATCCGTCAGCATTTGAAGGAACCGCAGCAGACTGTCATAGTTGTCCAGCGGCTCACCCGTGCCCATGACCACCACATTGGACACCCGCTCCCCTGTCAGCAGACTGATGGCGTATATCTGATCCAGCATCTCGCTGGGCCGCAATCCCCGCACCAGGCCTCCCAGAGTGGAGGCACAGAACCGGCAGCCCATCCGACAGCCCACCTGGGAGGAGATGCACACGCTGTTACCATGTTTATAGCGCATCCACACGCTCTCCACCACATTTCCGTCCTCCAGGGCAAAGAGAAATTTTTTGGTGCCATCCAGCCGGGATTCCTGCATCTCCGCAAGCTGCAGGCTGGTATAGGAGAAATGCTCCTGCAGCAGCTCCCGCAGCTTTCGGGGCAGATTGCTCATGCCATCATAGTCTCTGACCATCTTCTCGTGCATCCACTGATAGAGCTGCGGCGCTCGGAAAGCCTTCTCTCCCAAAGCCGCCACCTCCTCCTGCAGCTGCGCGAATGTCAGAGACTTGATATCTGTTTTCCCATCCTGATTCTCCCATTTCATACTCTGTCTCGTCCCCAAAAATCCAGCCCACTTAATCTGCTGCGCGTCTCAGCCTGGCATAGAAAAATCCGTCCATATGCGCCTGTTTGGGCAGCAGCTGCCTGCTCTCCTCCAAAGTGAACGGAAAATTCTCACATATCCAGCGGCAGGTCTCCTGATTCTCCTGGCGGTTGATGGTACAGGTGCTGTACATCAGCACTCCGCCCGGCTTTACATAACGCCAGCTTCCCTCTATGATCCTGCGCTGCAGCTCTGTAAGTTCCACCAGGCTCTCCGGCGTCACCCGGTATTTGATATCCCTCTTTTTGCCCAGCACCCCCAGGCCGGAGCAGGGCACGTCCATAAATACCACATCCGCGCTCTCCGTCCTGGAATCGTCGATTTGACAGGCGTCCCAGAGCTGCGGCGTTATTTTCTCCTCCAGGCCCATGCGGCGGGCATTCTCCCGGACCCGCTCCAGCTTTTGCTCCGACACGTCGCGGGCCAGTACATGTCCTGCCCTCTGAGCCGCCAGCAGCGCTTTTCCGCCGGGGGCGGCGCACACGTCGATAACGAAGTCTCCTTCCTTAAGGCCCGCCGCCTCCACACAGAGCATGGAACTCACATCCTGCACCAGAAAAGCGCCCTCCGCATAGCCCGCAAGCCCGGCCACACCCGAAACACCCTCCAGATAACAGGCATAGTCCAAATACTCCGAGGGGGTGACGCGCACTCCCTTCCGCTGCCAGCTCTCCACATAGGCCCGGCGCTGAGGCTCCGTGACCTTATTTGCGAAACGAACCGTCACCGGGTGGACCGCCAGAAGCTGCTCTAACAACTCCTGCGTCTGCTGTGTACCATACTCGTCCAGCCACATCTGCACAATCCATTCCGGCATGGAATAACGCACGGACAGATGGCGCAGCGGCTGGGACGCAAAATCCGGCAGGGGGATTGCCTCCTTTTGGGCGGCAACCTTGCGCAGAACTCCGTTCACAAAGCCCTTAAGGTTGGTAAATTTTCTCTGTCCCGCCAGCTTTACCGCCTCGTTGCAGGCGGCGCTGTCCGGCACTGCATCCATGTACAGTATCTGATATACCCCCATCCGCATCAGACAGCGGATCAACGGTTTCATCCGGTTAACTAAAACGGTGGAATATTGGTTCAAAATATAGTCCAGCTCAATTCTGCGCTCCACGCAGCCCTCGGCCAGACGTTTGATAAATTTTTTGTCCTGGCTGTCCAGATAATCGTATTTGTCCAGCACAGCCTTGATGATCTGATTGGAATACTCTCTGCTCCGCTCCATTTCCAGCAGAGTGTCCAGCACAATCTCTCTCGCGTTTTCAGCCATAATATTCTTTCCCGTCAGTCGTCTCTCCGGCGGTTGCCGCCGAACAGCAGTATCAGCCGCAGCAGCTGCAGCACCGCGGCCAGTGTTCCCGCCACATAAGTCATGGCTGCGGCGCTGAGTACTTTTCTGCATCCCCTGTTCTCCTGCTGGGTGACTATGCCGTACCGCTCCAGCCGCTCCAATGCCCTGCTGGATGCGTTGAATTCCACCGGCAAAGTTGCCAGCTGAAACACCACAGTGAGAGAAAAGGCGATAATCCCTAACTGTATCAGCACCTGGTTCCAACTCAGTATCACGCCCAAAATAATTAAGGGCATGCTGGCGTTACTGCCGATGTTCACCACCGGCACCAGCGCCGTCCTGATCTTGATGGGCGTGTATTCCTGGGCATGCTGTATCGCATGGCCGCACTCGTGGGCCGCTACGCCCATGGCCGTCACCGTTCTCCCGTGATAATTCTGACTGGAGAGGCGCACCACATTGGACGACGGATCAAAGTGATCTCCTTCCCTGCTGCCCAAGTCCTCCACCTGTACATAATACAGCCCCTCGTTGTCCAGAATTCTCCTGGCACACTCCGCGCCAGTGATACCCGTGGTGTTAGGCACCTGGTGATACTTTCTCATGGACGAGTTCACCGCCCAGCTGGCCAAAAGGCTGATTGCCAGTCCGATTAGCACTAAAATGTAAGTAGGGTCCCAATAAATCATCCTAACAACCTCCTAATTAAAGTTCCGCCGCTGGCCCTCCCAGCTTTTCTCCGGGCGCAAGCCGCACCCCCAGCAGAAAATCGTGGGCGCTCATGCGCTTTTTGCCCTCCAGCTGCAGCTCCTGCACCCGGAGCGTTCCCTGCCCTGTGGCCACTGTGAAATCCTGCTTGCTCACAGCGGCGATGGTCCCCGGCTCCAAAGCTGCCTCATGCTCCTCCAAAGCCACGGCCTCCCATATTTTCATCTGTTTTCCATGATAAAAAGTATAGGCGCTGGGCCAGGGATTCATACCATGAATCAGACGTTCGATGGACAGCGCATCCCGGGAAAAATCAATCCGCCCCATCTCCTTGGTGATGAGCTTTACATGACTGCTGTCCTCGTCCCGCTGCTTTCGCGGCGTCAGCGCCCCTTGCTCCAGCAGTTCCAAAGCCTCCACAATAGCCTGACCGCCCAGGGTTGTCAATTTTCCGTACAGAGACTGGCAGGTATCCTGCCGCTCAATAGGCAGCGTCTTCTGATACAGGATATCTCCGGTGTCCACGCCGATATCCATCTGCATAATCGTGACGCCCGTCTGTGTCTCCCCGTCAAGAATCACCTGCTGTATAGGGGAGGCGCCTCTATATTTGGGCAACAGGGAGGCATGAATATTCAGGCAGCCCAGCCTGGGCATATCCAGTATCTCCTGAGACAGTATCTGACCGAAAGCCGCCACCACAAAGACGTCCGCCTCATAGCTTTGCAGCGTCTCCACACACTCCGGCCGCTTGACACGCTCCGGCTGGAACACCGCAATGCCGTGAGCCAGCGCGCACTCCTTGACCGGGGGATATTGCAGACTGCCGCTGCGCCCCCTGGCCTTGTCCGGCTGTGTCACCACCGCTGTGATCTCATGTCCCGCCTGTATCAGCGCCTCCAAGGCTCCCACCGCGTAATCCGGAGTTCCCATAAAAACAATCTTCATACTGACTCATTCCTCCTCTTCCGGAGCCGCCGTCACGTCCATCAGATCGCCCTCCACTTTCTCCACATACAAATGGCCCTCCAGATGGTCCAGCTCATGGCAGATCGCCCGGGCAAGCAGCTCCGTTCCTTCCAGCTCAAAGGGTTTCATGTCCACGTCCTGGGCCGCCACCTTCACATAGTTGGGACGGGTGACAATTCCCGACTTCCCAGGCACGCTTAAGCACCCTTCCGAGCCTGTCTGCTCTCCGCCCGTCTCGATAATCCGGGGATTAATCAAAATATACGGGTCCTCCCCCGTCACGTCAATCACCACAATCCGTTTCAACACACCCACCTGGGGAGCCGCCAGGCCTACGCCATTGGCCTCGTACATGGTATCCAGCATATCCTCGATCAGATATCTGGTCCTGTCCGTAACCTCCGTCACTTCCTTGCATTTCTTGGTCAGAATCTCTTCCCCTATCTCCCGTATATTACGAATAGCCATATTTGCTCCTTTCCTGCATATCACAATTAGTATATTATCTCAAAAAACAGAAAGTTTTTCAAGTATTTATAATGTATTCATAGGGTCAAAGTCAAACTGCACGCTAATCTGCCGCAGCTGCTGCTCTCCAATCCATGTTTCCAGGCCATCCTTCACCTGGATCAGGCGATCGTAGCCGGGGTCCTTGACATAGAACACAAAACGGTATATGTCGTTGACCTTGCCGATGCCGGCGGGTGCCGGTCCCACAATCATCATCCGTCTCCCCACCGGCTGGCTCATATCCACATACTCTCCCGCCTGCCGGGCCAGCCGCTGGGCCAGGGCATCTCCCCGCTTCTCTGACTCCGCGTATATCTGGACCGCCATCATATGAGCCGCCGGAGGATATCCCATCATCTCCCGGTACAGTATCTCCTCCTGATAAAATCCTTTGTAGTCCTGCGCCGCCGCATAAGTCACGGCATAATGCTCCGGCTGATAAGTCTGGATCACCACCTCACCCGGATCGCTCCCCCGGCCCGCCCGGCCTGCCGCCTGGGTCAGCAGCTGAAAGGTCCGCTCCCCGGCCCGGTAATCCCCTACCGACAGAGAGAGGTCCGCCGCCAGCACTCCCACCAGCGTGACATTGGGAAAATCATGCCCCTTGACAATCATCTGTGTACCCACCAGCACATCCGCCTCCCCGGCGGCGAAAGCCGCAAGAATCTGTTCATGGCTGTCCTTGGTCCGGGTAGTGTCCGCGTCCATCCGCAGAATCCGCATTACAGGAAACATGTCCCGAAGCCGCTCCTCGATCTGCTGGGTTCCGGCCCGGAATCCCGAGATATATTTGGAGCCGCAGGATGGACAACTGCGCACCCCCGGCGTCTCATAGCCGCAGTAGTGGCATACCAGTCTGCCGCCCTTATGCTCCGACAGGGATACGTCACAGTGCGGGCATTTCATCACATGCCCGCAGGCCCTGCAGGAGACAAACCCGGCAAATCCTCTGCGGTTGATAAAGAGCATACTCTGCTGTCCTCTCGCCAGTCGGTCCGCCAAAAGCTCCTGCAGCTTTCTGCTGAAAATAGAGCGGTTGCCCTGTTTTAATTCTTCCCGCAAGTCCACCGTATATACCCGGGGAAGACAACCGCCTGTAAGCCTTTTTGTCAAAAAGAGCCGCCTGTAAATCCCTTTTTCCGCCCGGTAGGCCGCCTCCATGGATGGAGTCGCGGACCCCAGCACTACGCTGGCCCCATGCATGGAGGCCAGATACACAGCGGTCTCCCTGGCGTGGTATTTAGGCGTACTCTCGCTCTTGTAACTGGACTCATGCTCCTCGTCCATCAGAATCAATCCCACTTGGGGAAAGGGTACAAACAAAGCGGAACGGGGTCCGATGATCACATCGATCTCGCCGCATTTCGCCCTCTCGCACTGGTCGTACCGCTCTCCTGCCGACAGCGTGGAATTCAGAACGCTGACCCGGTCCCCGAATCTCCGGTAGAACCGCATCAGCGTCTGATAGGTCAGCGCAATTTCCGGAATCAGCACAATCACCTGTCTGCCCCGGCTCACCATCTCCTGGGTGAGCCGGATGTAAACCTCCGTCTTGCCGCTGCCTGTGATGCCCTGCAGCAGATAGGTGCCTGGATTTCCGGCGTCGTAGTCAGCTATAACCCGGTCCACGGCCTCCTGTTGCTCGCCGCTCAGTTCCTTGGCTGCCTCGTCCCGCGCCTGCTGTTTTACCGGATTGCGAAAGGTTTGCAGCACCTCCACGCGGACAACGCCCATCCCCTCCAATCCTCTGATAACCGAAGGGGACACCATCAGCTTTCCTGTCACCAGCTCGTAGGGAAGCTCCCCCTCCCGCAGCAATTCCTCCAGCAACCTGACTCTGGCGTTCTGTTTTTTTCGCTGACACGCACCCAGCAGGGAAATTCCTTCCTCCCGGGTAACTGCAAGCTGTACTTTTTTATGCTCCACCTTTTTCACGGTGCGCTTAGCGGGCAGTACTGTCTTGAGGGCCTGAATCATGGTGCCCCCGTAAGACCTGCGTATCCACTGAGCCAGCCGAATCTGGCGGTCCTCCACACCCACGCCGTCGTTCACGACGCTGTGGAGCTGCTTTATTTTCTCAGGGGCAAAGGCACATTTATCTGTGATGTCCGTGACATATCCCCTGCGCAGCGTATTGCCCCTGCCAAAGGGCGCCATCACGCAGGTTCCCACCTCCAGCGTCTCCTGCATATGCTCCGGCACCAGGTACTGGAAGGGACGGTCCACCTTCTCATGAGAAATATCTATAATTACATCCGCGTATCTCGTCAACTTTTATTGCTCCTATTTAGAGTTCCGATATCGTTCAGCGCGCGCTCTGCTCCGCCAAAATCTCCCGGATCATAACTCTCTCGTCCATGGGGTATTTTACCCCTTTGATCTCCTGATAATCCTCGTGCCCCTTGCCAGCCAGCACCACGATATCGCCCTCCTGGCCGTGGTCGATGGCGTAGCGTATGGCCTCCTTGCGGTCGCATATCTCCACATAGGACCCGTCAGTCTTGGCCATGCCGGTCTTGATGTCGTCAATAATCGCCTGCGGCTCCTCAAAGCGGGGATTGTCGGAGGTGATGATAGTCAGATCCGCCAGTCTGCCGCTGATCTCTCCCATCTCGTAGCGGCGCTGCCTGGAGCGGTTGCCGCCGCAGCCAAACAGGCACACCAGCCTGTGGGGTTCATACTCCCGCAGCGTAGTCAGCAAACTTTCCAGCGCCATGGCGTTGTGGGCATAGTCGATGAGCAGCGTAAAAGGCCCCGGCACCTTCACCATCTCAATACGGCCCTTGACCCGCACCGCCAAAAGCGCTCTCTTGATATCGTCCTCCCGCACGTTAAAGTGTCTGCAGATGGCAATGGCCGTCAGCGCGTTGTAAACGCTGAAACGCCCCGGCGTAGGCACTTCCACGTCAAAGTCCATCAGACCCTCCACCTGAAACGCCACTCCCAGCTCTCCCGGTTTTTTGACCAGTTGTACATTCTCCGCCCGCAGGTCATTGTGCGCTCCGATTCCATACCGCTCCACCAGGCAGGTATGTCCCTCCAGCACCGCGTCCACATGGGAGTCGTCACCGTTGACAATCCCCACCCGGCACTGCTTAAACAGCAGTCCCTTGCAGCGCATATACTCCTCAAAGCTGGCATGTTCATTGGGACCGATATGGTCCGGCTCCAAATTGGTGAAGATGCCCAGATCAAACACAAAGCCCTGGGTGCGGTGCAGCATCAGTCCCTGGGAAGACACCTCCATAACCACCGCGTCCATGCCCGCCTCCACCATCCGGGCAAAATATTCCTGCAGCGCGTAGGATTCCGGCGTGGTGTTTCCCGCATGGATACGCTCTCTGCCGATAATCACCTCAATGGTTCCCACCAGTCCCACCTTATAGCCCGCATTCTCCAGAATAGACTTGACCATATAGGTGGTGGTGGTCTTCCCCTTGGTGCCCGTCACGCCGATAATACGCAGTTTCTCCGCAGGATATCCAAAATAGGCCGCAGAGATAAACGCCATGGCATACCGGGTGTTCTCCACACGAATCACCGTCACCGCCCTGTCCGCGACCTGAGGCATCTCCCTGGACACCACCAGCGCTTTAGCTCCTTTTTCCACTGCCTCCACCGCAAAATCATGGCCGTCAAAATTGGCGCCCTCAATGCAGATAAACAGGCAGCCTTCCTCTATTTTTCGTGAATCGTACACCACCTTGCCGATCTCCAGGTCCGCACTGCCCTGCACACATTCGTAATCCAGCTTACACAACAAATCTGTCAGTTTCATGACACATCTCCTTCTCTCCCCACCGGGAATCCTTCTACCTATTACTATAAATGACAGCCACTGATCTGTAAATGTTTTTTTGCATTTTGCGCATGCAAAAGCTCCGGTATCTCTACCGGAGCCTTCGCTATTTCTTATGAGGGGGGGAGATAGTGAGTTCATCAACTATCTGATATATACTATACTTGTTAAATGTGTCCAAAGTGTGTACAAATCCTAAGAAAAAAATAAAATGACCCTAAACAAAATAGAAATTCTGTATCACAAATTGTAACTCCTCCCGTCCCTGAAAACGGTTAATTCCCAGGTGATAGGTAATGTTCATCTCATAGCCCTGCCCCCCCAAAACACCGGCTGCGTTTGCGGCAAAAAGCGTCTCCGCGCTGCCAGGTCCGTGTCTCTCCTCCAGTCTCCTGCCAAACTCCTCCAGATCGCCGAAGTACATGAGTTCCAGCCGCGCTCCCTCCGCTGCCGCAGTAAATCTGGCAAAATTCTGTTTTTTACCGATACGTTTCCCCTTAAGCAGCCGCAGGCCCTTCTGGGCAAACAGGGGCCGGGGATTCCCCACGCCGCAGGGTTCCAGAACTTCCAGCTCCCGGGCCAGCCCCATGTCCGCATAGCGGGCTGGCATGGGCACGTCGATATGTACCAGTTGCGTAAAATCCTCCTGGGTCAGACCGCAGTCGGCGTTCAGAGCCTGTCTGAGCGGCTCCACATCCTCCTCCCGCATGGACAGCCCCGCCGCCATCTTATGTCCGCCGAACTTGGTAAAATACTGCCGCACACGGGTCATGGCGTCATACATATGGTAGGACTCTATGGAACGTCCGGAGCCTTTGACGCCCTCCTCTCCCCTGGTCAGCACAAAGACCGGGCGGTGATACTTCTCCTTGATCCGTCCGGCGATAATGCCCGCCAGACTCTCATGTACCTGGGGCAGATAGACCACCATAACCAAGTCCAGTCTTCCCTGGGACTCAATCAGACGGACAGCCTCCTCCACGCCTTGCAGAGTCATGTTCTTGCGGCTGTCATTCAGCTCCTTAAGCTCCCGGGCCGCGTTCATGGCCTGCAGCTCATTCTCGCTCTCCAGCAGCTCAAGCGCCCGTTTCGCTGTATCCAACCGCCCGGTGGCGTTGAGGCAGGGGCCCAGCACATACCCCAGATGGTAGGCGGACACCCCCGCAGGGTCCAAACCGCTCACCTCCAGCAGCGCCCGCAGCCCCGGATTTTGGCAGGTAGCAAAACGTTTCAGCCCTTCCCTCACCAGAATGCGGTTCTCATCCTTCAGCTCCATCACGTCGCACACCGTAGCCATGGCGGCAAAAGGCAGCAGCGCCTCCATAAGTTCAGTCAATCCGGGATAGTCTCTATGCTCTCCCAGAGCCTGTACCAGCTTGTAGGCCACCACCGCCCCGCAGATTCCCGGCCAGGGATAACTGCAGCCCTCCTGCCAGGGGTCGATCACTGCCTGGGCGGGGGGAAGCTGCTGCACTCTCCGGCCCTTTTCTTCTGTAAATGGCACCTCGTGGTGGTCCGTCACCACCACCCGGATGCCCTGCTCTCTTGCCAGCGCTATCTGAGACTGGGCCGCGATACCGTTGTCACAGGTGACAATCAGTTCCACGCCGTCCTGGTGTGCCTCGTTGATTAATGCCTCGTTCAGCCCATAACCATCCCGTATCCTGTGGGGGATGGCCGTATCTGCCAGAGCGCCCATCTCCCGCAGCGCCCGGGTCAGGATGTACGCGGAGCATATGCCGTCCACATCATAGTCTCCAATCACACGGATTTTCGTTCCTCTGTCCAGTTCCTCCCCGATTACGGCCACAGCCTGTTCCATCCCCTTAAGCAGCCAGGGGCTGTAACAATCCGAAAGAGTCCCCCCCAGGAATTTCTCCACCTCCCGGGGCTCCGTAATATCCCGGTTGCGAATGATTCTGGCCAGCACCGGGCTGATGCCAAACTGCCTGCCCCATCCGTCAAAGTCCGCCTTTTTGGCGGCTACCATCCATTTTTCCATGTTGTTTTTCCTCAAGTTGTCATATTCTTTTGAAAGATAAATTAACAATCTCCTTGACTTACACAAACTGCGGTTCTTCAAAAGATAATCCCCTGTCAAGCGAATATTCGATGAACTGTTTGTAGTATTCGGGAACAAGCTCTTCCGTTTCATCATGTGCATGCAAAAGAATAATGTGTCTATTATCCTTTCCAAATAACGATGCGCCCTGCTTTGGATCTTTGTCATTCATTCTATCCCATACATTTTTGAGTGTGAAGTTTGATCCCTTACGAATGTTGTACTCGGCAAAATCAAAGGTCCAGAAAGTATCTATATCCCGATTCAATCCGCAATCGCTCCACCAGGAGTAAGGTATCTGGGTATCAACCAGTTTGTGAAAACCATTTTCTCTTAAATATTTCTGCAGACTATCTTTATTTTCTCCACCCTTGTCTCCATAGGGAAACCTGAATGGACGGTATTTTCTCTCAACACCTGCGTCTGCATAAAGTTGATCAAGAAGTTTCTCACATTCCTCTATCTCCTTGATACCTTTCTCTAAAGAAATTGATGAAAAAGCAGGATGATGAAAGCTGTGATTTCCGACTATCATTCCTCTCTTCAAAGCATAAACAGCTTCCTTATAAAAATTCTCGACACACTGTCCTTCCGCAAACATGACCGCTCTGATATTTTTCCCGCACAGATAATCAACGATTGCCGGCGTATTTTTTGAAGCAATATCATCAATTGTCAAAACTGCACTGTTCATAAAGAGTTCCTCCTGACATATAAATACTCCCTTTCGGAAAAGTGTCCCTATTAACTACTCCACAAACCGGAATTCTGATAAGACATAATTTATGGCATTTATTAACTGTTATATCTTATCTTCAAAAAGTTCGCAAACCCTTGAAAATGCTAAATTTATATTTTCACTCATGTTATGAACTCTCATAAGGGCAAAAATAAGGGAAAAAACCTGTAACAAATTATAACACAGAATAAATTTGGCTGGAAGAGCTGATCGAAATGCTTTCACAATATTTGCTATTGATAAACCATTAGAATATGCTCGTCTTTACCTTGAGGGCAATATGCAGAGGATTCTCTGGAATCATGGTAATAGACAAGACTTTAGGGATAGCACCCTATTTTTTATAATACAGAGGGGCGGCAGCACTTTAGGCTGTCGCTCTTTGATTACCCACCAGTAAAACCAGACGGAGCTGTCAACGGCGGCGCGAAGCGGCGTTCATTTTACCGTTGACTGATCCCACTGGTTTTGCTATTTAGCTTTGTATAAAACCTCATTTACACATAAAGATAAACTGTCCCTTATTTGTTAAACAGACTGGAGATTAATCAAAAAATTTTCCCTGAAAAAAATTCTTATTACCCAACGGTTTTGCTGTAAGCCTAAATAGAACACATCCGTCTGGACACATAATAACTTTACTATATTTACTATCACCACCTATATTTTCCAAATCTCCGCCACTTCTGACAGCTTCCATAATTGGATACATCATCATCATTACTTTGGAACAAATACCCTGTCCTTGTGAATTTACAGGACAGCCATAGGTACAAGTATATTTATCTCCAATTTCCTCGCCATTTCGGCAAAATCTTTCTGTTTCTTCATTATCTTTATTAAAACCTATTACTTCAATTTCCCATACATATTCCTCGTCATACCATTTTTTCATAACAATTTCCTCCGTTTAAATTTACATTTATATTTTCAAGAACATACAAAACATGTTCTTTTATAAGACATTAACCTTTGGGGAAATATCAAATCCCATAATAGCTAAAAAGCAATCATAAAAAAATCTGCTTGTGATATATCTTTCACTGTTATTTGTATATGATCTATAAACGGTTGAATAATCTTTACCTTTTAATCTATCAACCAATACTTTGAACCGTCTTTGGCACGCTCCATAAATCCGTACATAATCAAATAGCGTCTAAGCGTCATGTAATTTTCATAAATCAGAATTTATTAAACAATACGCTTTGCAATAATTCTCTCAAAAGCATGTTCATGATGAATATCTCCAGGGTGTGAATCCATAAAAGTTCCCTCAAGATGATGAATGATATCCCAATCTTTATATTTTTCCGGCAATTCGCCTACATCAAAGAGACTATGCGTATAAGGTGCATTGTCAGGCGTTGCAGGCAGGCGGTTTGTAAAGATTCCTATAACATTGTAACCTCCAATCTTTGTATTACCCTGCATCTTTGTAATAAATTTATCCCTTTCATCTTTATATGGTAAATGCAGTACGCCATGCGACAAGATTACATCGTATTCTTTCTCAAAGACAAACTTTTCTAAATCACAGCAAAAATAATTGATCTGAACGCCCATTTGACTGGCAATCATTTTTGCTTTCTCAATGCCATTTTCAGAAATATCAAATGCATCTACTTTATTTCCCAACTTAGCCATAAAGATAGAATTTCTTCCTTCCCCACATCCAACATCTAATACTTGGGCGTTTTCAGGAAATATATTATAAAACTCGTTTACATCCATAGTAGGGCCTTTGGAAAAAGTAGAAACCTCCATATCGGCATAAAGCTTTTCCCAAAACGGTCTTTCTTGCATCTTATATTCCTCCTTATGTTCTTCACGTTATATACCATAAATATCACTCCATACATAACTACAGCTTAACACAACTTCTGATTTCTATTTCATTGTACCACTCTTACGTACAGATTATTTCGCTCTTTACAAAGTTCTTTCATACGCTCCAACTGCACCCTCACGGTATTTGAATAGCGTTTTTTATGGTATTTTATATGGTTTTTATTGCGAAAATCGGCATAAAATCGTTGTTTTGATGTGGCGTATTTTTCTTTACTTGATTTTTGGGCACTAAGAACACAATTCTCCTGAATCAGTTCATTATGTAAATCTAAATCATCAATTACAATCCATTTTTCTACTTCCCCATGTAATTCAAACCAACTCAAGATTTCATCTGCCTTTACTAGACTAAATTTTTTCGTCTTTTTTGCATTTTCGTTGTAAAGTTTAGTGTTACATCAAATATTTTCATACCATATTCCTGAAACATTTCCACCAATTTCGCAGATTCAGTTCTTAATGGTTTAATATTATCATCAAACCAAAATCGCCATCCTGAATGTAACACAATTTTTGCCCCCGTATTCTTAACAAGTTCTCCTAATAATATAACTTTGTCTTTATCAATTAAAGTTCCATCACTAAGTTCCCTCTGGTGCGAGTCATTCCAAAATCGGAATTTATAGAACTCGATGTCCCACAATAACTGTATAGTTATCCGTATCGTATGAGATGCCAGTTTCTTTGAACTTATTCTTGTGCCAAAAATGCTCTGCCTGTGGGTTTCCTTTTACCCAGCCGAGTCGAACGCCTGAAAGCGCAAGGGTTTTCAGATATACGCATAAATCATCAATTATTTTACTTCCGATTCCACAGTTCTGAACAGATATATCTGTCATAAAGAACCCGATAAATGCTGTCTTTTCATCAGGATATGCCATGATAAGATCCATCACTGCAATTAGCTTATCTGAGTCAAAATATCCCAGATAATATTTATCGTTGATGCTCTTATTTGCCGGCAAAGCATTCATATCATCTATAATGCTTTGTTCAGTCACAGTCGGCGGACAATATTGATAATATAAGCTGTTCTTGCTACATAGTGCATAGACCTTAGGTAAATCATTTTTCTCCACTCGCCGCACAATATATTGACCAGAAAAACTTTGAATATCTATTTTCATGACTTCTCCTCTCTTACCCACAAATCCCGATTTATCTCTCTGGCAAACGGATATAAAGTGCCGCCGCATCCGTGATATAACAAACGTGAATGCAGCGGCACTTTTGTCTATCTAAAATTTGTTTTTACTTTCCAGTCTGCGCCTTGGGCGGAAACTTTTTGCGCAGCACATACCACATAGGTCCGGCCAGGCAGATGGAGGAGTAGGTACCACACAGAATGCCCACCATCAGAGGCAGCGCAAAGTCGCGGATGCTGGTCACACCCAGAATATACAGCACCGCCACCATGATAAAGGTGGTCAGGGAAGTAAAGATACTTCTGGACAGGGTCTGGGTAATGCTCTTGTTCAGCACATCCTCCAGACTCTCCTTTTTGTCCATCTCCGCCATATTCTCACGCACACGGTCAAAGATTACGATGGTAGCGTTGATGGAATAACCCACAATGGTCAGCATACAGGCGATAAAGGTATTGCTCACGGACACTCTGGCCACCGCATAGAACGCCAGCACCACCAGCACATCGTGGAGCAGCGCCAGCACACCGGAGGCGCCGAAACGGATATCGCTGAAACGAATCCTGATATAGATCAGCATACACACAATGGCTACCACCACCGCTATAATCGTGTCTCTTGTCATCTCGTCGCTGATCGTGGAGCTGATGGTCTCAGAGATGATCTCCTCCTCGCCCACGCCGAAACGCTCCATAAACATCTGGTTCAGTTCCTCTCTCCGCTCTCTGTCAAGGGAGTCCGATTTAAAAATAATCTCACTGCTGTCCTGCACGGTCTGTATCTGCACGCCGCTGCCGGTGATCTCCTCCACATAGGGAACGATCTCGCTGTTGACCTGCTCCAGAGTCTTGCTCTCCGCAAATGTCACTGTGGTGGCCGTTCCACCCTTAAACTCCAGACTCAGATTCAGCGCGTCACCGCCGGTCCCCATGTGAACGCCCATTACCACAAAACCTGCCACAATCAGGGCTGCCGACACGCCGAAGAACCATTTCCTGTGAGCCAGGATGTTCAATGCCTTGCGCTCCTTGCCGACACCGTACCACTTCACATCCTTCAGCCCCAGAGTATACAGCGCGCTCATAATCAATCTTGTCAGTATCAATGCCGTAAACATGGACAATACAATACCAAGCGCCAGCGTCTGGGCAAAGCCCTTCACCGTACCAGGGCCTAAAATCCACAGCACCGCCGCCGCGATCAGGGTGGTGATATTGCCGTCTATGATTGCGGACAACGCCTTGTCAAATCCGATCTGCATGGCACTCTTCACCGTCTTGCCTGTAGCCAGTTCCTCGCGGATACGGGCAAAGATAATCACATTGGCGTCCACCGCCATACCGATGGACAGGATAATGCCCGCAATGCCGGACAGCGTCAGCGTCATGTCAAAGCCGTTCAGCAGCATGACGATCATTGCCACATAGATTGCCAGCCCCAAAGCAGAGGCCAATCCTGCGATAAAATACACCGCGACCATGAACACAATCACAATCACCACGCCGATAGCGCCCGCCTGCAGGCTTGTCTCAATGGCGTCCACGCCCAACTGCGCGCCCACCACCTTAGAATGCAGTTCCTCCAGTTCCAGACTCAAACCGCCGATGCGGATAGTGGAGGCCAGTTTCTCTGCCTCCTCAAAATTCTTAGAGCCGCTGATCTGCGCGCTGCCGTCCGTGATCACCGCGCTCACAGTGGGCACACTTACAAAGTTGCCATCGTAATAGATAGCGATGGATTTGCTGTTCACACCGCCGTTGTACGCCTCCCGGGTGGCCTCCTCAAATTTGGCGGTACCTTCCGGTGTCAGCGTCAGCAGTACCACGATCTGCTGGTTCTGCATGGAATCTGTGCGCGTGGCCGCCGAAGCGTCCGCCACATCCGTGCCCTCCAGCACCACGCCGCCGTCAGCCATGATCTCCTCCAGGCTGCGGTTTAAGCTATGCTCATAGCCATAGCTGCCGTCCTCCCCCATAACGAGCTGGGAGGTGTAGTTATCCATGCCGTCAGAGCCTGTCTGCTTGATAAAGTACAGGGCGCCGGGCCGGCCCAGCTCCTGCAGGATCGCGTTGGCATCGGACACACCGGGTATCTCAATATTGATACGGTCCGCCCCCTCCTGATACACCACAGCCTCGGTGCTGTAATTCCACACACGCTGCTGGAGCTTGGAGATGGTATCCGCCATATCCGTCGGACTGGGCTCCTCCTCGCCCACCACCTGGTAGGTGATACTGACGCCGCCCGCCAGGTCCAGACCCAGCTTGATATCCGCCGCGCTCCCCTTGCCGCTGGCGTCCACCCCGGCAATATCCACATAGGTGATACCTGCCAGAGCCAGCACCAGCACGATCAAAATAATAATCGCCTTGCTTTTGGTCATGTTCTTAATCATTCTGTTCTTCCTCCATATCACTCTCGGCCGCCTTTATCATAATAGCGCATTCCACGCGCTTTTTCTGCAGTTCACAGCCGATATCGTACGCTCCGTTGATATCGCCGCTGAAATTGTAGGCGTTGGCCGCGCAGCCGCCGCTGCAATAGAACTTGGCAAAGCACTTTCTGCACTTCTCCTTGGCGTAGACATTGCAGCATTTGAACTCATCCCGGATGGCAGCGTTGGTGATGCCCTCATCCACATTGCCCAGCAGGAACTTCTCCTGTCCCACAAACTGATGGCAGGGATACAAATCTCCCCAGGGGGTCACAGCCAGATACTCCGTGCCCGAGCCGCAGCCTGACAGGCGTTTGGCCACACAGGGGCCTCCCTCCAAATCTATCATAAAGTGGAAGAAGTTGAAACCTCTCCCCTCTTTTCTGCGTTTTATCAGCTCCTGGGCCAGCTTGTCATACTCTTCCAGCAGCCGGGGCAAGTCCTCCTGGCGTATAGCGTAATCGTCCTGGGGCTGCGCCACCACCGGCTCCACCGATATTTGCTTGAACCCCAGATCCGCCAGGTGCTTTACATCTTCTGAGAAGTCCAGATTATGATGCGTATAGGTACCTCTGACATAGTAATTCATCTGCTCCCTGGTCTGTGCCACCCTCTGGAATTTGGGCACGATCATCTCATAGCTGCCCTGTCCGCCTCTAAAGGGCCGCATCCTGTCGTGAACCTCTCTGCGCCCGTCTATGCTGCACACCACATTGGCCATCTCCCGGTTGGCAAACTCCAGTATCTCCTCGTTCAGCAGCACTCCGTTGGTAGTCAGCGTAAAACGGAATTTCTTGTTATGGCTTTCTTCCAGGCTGCGCCCGTATTCCACCAGATCCTTGACCACCTGCCAGTTCATCAGCGGCTCGCCGCCAAAGAAGTCCACCTCCAGATTCACTCTGCTGCCGGAATTTGCCACCAGAAAATCCAGTGCCTTTTTTCCCACCTCAAAGCTCATCAGCGCCCTTCTGCCGTGGTATTCTCCCTCCTCGGCAAAACAGTACTGGCAGGCCAGATTGCAGTCGTGGGCGATGTGCAGGCACAAGGCCTTCACCACGGTCTGGCGGTTTTTAAAGTCAAACACATAATTCTCATAGATGTCCGGCGCAAAGAGTTGTCCGGCCTCCCTGAGCGCCAGAATCTCCTCCACAGCCTCCCTGGCCTCCTCGGCGCTATACCGCGTACCGGTCAAATTCAGTACGGCCGCCCGCAAAGTGTCCGCATCCTTGATTCCCTCGTTCACCAGCGGTTCCATCAGGGAAATTATGTCATATACGATCTCGTCTACCACATGGATGGAGCCGCTGTTTACATCCATCACAATATTGTAGCCGTTATTTTTAAACTGATGTATCACGATTGTTTATCCTTTCAAGTTCTTCTTGTCAAATTCTTTTTACACTAAGCAGCCTCGAAATGCCATTGCACTCCGAGGCTGCCTGCATATGTCAGCGAAGTGACCCTGATGCCGACTTATTTGACCTTCTCACAGCTCTGATTTCCAACAGTGCAGGAAGTCTTGCATGCAGACTGGCAGGAAGTCTGGCACTCGCCGCAGCCGCCCTTTTTCATGGATTCCTTTAAATCTCTGGTTGTTAATGTTTTAATGTGTTTCATAGACATTGCCTCCTAAATTGTTCTGCCTTTGCTTTCGTGTATTCTCCGCTGTCTCTTTGCAGGAAATCCGGCCCCAGGCATTTAGTCCATTATAACATATATCCGAAAATTGTAAATTCTTTTTTTTCAATTTTTCTCTTTGCTTTCATCCTTTCGCAGTTCTGCAGCCAAAACCGCTCCCGTCTCAGCTCAGCATGCCTCCCAGCATGCCCCCTCCGCAGCAAAGCACCAGCGTGGTTCCAAAGGAACTGGTGAGTATCCCCGGCTGGCGATTTACGATCAGGGAGATTACCACAAGCACCAGAAAGTACAGCGCGCCTATCAACGCCCCCCAGAGAAATTTTCTGTTTTTCAGCTTTTTTCCGGTGATAAATCCCGCAAAGAAGGTGGCAATCACATAGATCAGAATGATGCAGACAGATACCACCTTCTGCGACAGACCCGCCTTGTAAAGCAGCAGCGCCAGGAGCATCAGCAGGCCGCCTGTCAATATGTAGGAAAACAGCAGACTCTTCAGTAAAAATAACGCCGGGAATTCCCCTGCTTTCGCCTTATCCCCATTTTTCATTATTCGCCTCCTATTTTAAGTTCCGCATGTTCCCTCCGGTGCACAATTCTGGTGAACGATATCCGACCGCCCCAGCGTCCGTATATCGTTCAGCGCACTTTCAGGAACATGCTGTTTAGAGGATCCATGGATCCTGCGTTCCGCATCTATCAATATATTGACATTCGATTAATTATATTATATTATTCTTAGTAAAATGACAAAAAGGAGTGGTTATTTTGATAGACAGTTCAACTGTCATACAATTTGTGATTCTGTTGTTTCTGCTTATATCTTCCGCTTTTTTTTCCTCTGCGGAAACGGCGCTGTCCACGGTAAACCGGGTGCGAATGCGGACACTGGAGGAAGAAGGAAATAAACGAGCCGCCAGAGTCAACCGGATTCTGGATCGTTATGGCAAGATGATCAGCACAATTTTGATCGGCAACAACGTTGTGAACATCATAATGTCCTCCCTGACCACCACCCTGGCGCTGCGGATAAGCGTGCCGGTGGGAATTGCCACAGGCATTCTGACCATTGTGGTGCTGCTCTTTGGAGAGATCGTCCCCAAGACCTGGGCCAACTCTACCAACGAGAAAATCGCACTGACGTACAGCGGCATTATCTATGGGCTGATGCATATTCTGACCCCGGTTATTTTTGTGGTGGACAAAATGTCAAACGGCATTCTGCGACTGCTACATATCGACCCCAATAAGAAACCCACCATGACAGAGACAGAGCTGAAAACCTATGTGGATGTCAGCCACGAGGACGGCGTTATCGAGTCTGAAGAGAAAGAGATGATTTATAATGTGTTTGACTTTTCCGACGCGGTTGCCAAGGATATCATGATACCTCGGATCAACATGGTGACGGTCAATGTAGATGCCTCCTACCACGATGTGCTGCAGGTTTTCCGGGAGTCCATGTACACTCGTCTTCCAGTCTATCAGGATGACAAGGACAATATTATCGGCTTAATCAATATCAAGGATTTTATATTGAGCGCCGATCAGGGGGATTTTTCCGTGCGAAACATTCTGCGGGAGGCTCACTATACCTACGAGTACAAAAAAAGCGCTGACCTGCTACTGGAGATGCGTGAGATCACAATGAATGTGGCATTTGTATTGAACGAATACGGCGCCACCGTGGGAATGATCACACTGGAAGACCTTCTGGAAGAGATTGTCGGAGAAATCCGGGACGAGTATGACGCCGACGAGGCAGAATATATTCAGGCACTCAGCGAGCGCACCTACCTGGTGGAAGGCAGCATGAAACTGGACGATATCAACGACGTGCTGGGCACCTCGCTGGACTCTGAAGATTACGATTCCATAGGCGGTATTATCATAGAATATCTGGACCGTCTGCCAGAGGACGGCGAAGAAGTGGAACTGGACTGCGGCATAAAGCTGAAAGTCCAGGGCATTGACCAAAACCGCATCTGCAAGGTGGTTCTGACGCTGCCGGAGGAGACCTCTCAGGAAGAGACTGACGTCTCCGGGGAGAAAGAGTCGGAAGACAGTTCCACAGACAACGAATAGTATACTGAAAAAATGCAAGGCCCCATTGACACCTGGGGCCTTGTTTTTGCATATAACATAATAAGCGTCTTTATTATTATTCGAGGAAAATATGCCACTTATCGTATTAGATGCAGGTCACGGCGGAGCCAATCCCGGAGCAGTCTATCAGGGACGGCAGGAAAAGGACGACGTCCTGGCTTTGACTCTGGCCATAGGCCGGATTCTGGAAAGCAGGGGGGTTAATGTGTACTACACCCGCACTACCGATATCTATGAATCACCCACTCAAAAAGCGCAGAAGGGCAATCAAGTGGGGGCAGATTATTTTGTCTCCATTCACCGCAATTCCAGCCCTTATCCCAACCAGTACAGCGGCGTGGAATCTCTGGTCTACAACCGCTATGGGGCTGCCGCCCGCATGGCCTACAACATCAATCAGCAGTTGGAGGCCGTGGGGTTTCTCAACCAGGGCGTCAACCAGCGCACCAACCTGGTGGTTCTGAACCGCACGCAACTGCCTGCCGTGCTGGTAGAGGTGGGCTTTATCAACACAGATGCGGACAATCAGCTGTTTGACGACCGTTTTGACGACATAGCCCAGGCCATCGCGGATGGCATTTTGATTACGCTGGGGATGTGATGGCAGGCGTTATCTCCGGATTGACTGACAATTCGGAGATAACGTACACCGCCTGAGACATGAAATAGTATCCTGCCTGACGCCTCTCTCAATGCTCCAACATATTTTGAAGGAAATAATTAGCATTTGTTGAAATCAGTACATTTTCGACCACTTTTGACTTGACCCCCGCTGTAGTCGCCAAATATCTGCAAGCAGCTAATTGGCTCATTGCTCGCGGGAATAAACGAAACAATCCCATTTCCTTAAAAGCTGCTTGGTGTATAACGAATCGTTACAATAATGACTGTTTTATGCGGTTCATCAATTCGGTAGACTATGGTAAAATTTTTGATAAATATCTGACGGTAGCCTCTATTTGCAAAGGCTCCTGTTCGTCTGACGGCTCCCCGGTATGGCATTTCATCAAGACTAAGGATTGCCGTTTCCAATGAATCTGCCATTTTCTCGGCTGTTCCGATTTCTTTAAAGTTGTCTGCTATATGGTTGTAGATATTGTCAAGATCTCTGGATGCACGAGACAGCATTTTTATTTTGTATTTATCCAAAGTGTCTCCTCCTGAGTCCTGCCAAAGTTTCTTGGGCATCTAATAGAATGCCTGTCTTTTCATATTCTTCTTCTGCTTCAGCAATCGCATTGTCGATAAGCTGTGTTTCAGCAATCTGCTCGTAGGTTTCAATGCTCATAACTACCAAATCTCCGTAACCGTTTTTTGTTATAAAGATTGGTTCTTTGACCGCATGGCAGGCATCAGAGATTTCATTTGTATTTCTTAAATCAGTAATTGGTCTAATCTGTGGCATAAATTTGGCGCCTCCTTTTTTGTACAATATTCTATCATAATTATGTGCATTTTTCAAGGCGGTTGTGATGTATTTTCTGGAATTTTTTCCTCTTGCAGTAAGCTCTCATATGAGAAAAGAAGAGCAGTTCTGACAATAAGCCTGTCAAAACTGCTCTTCCCTTTCCTATACCACGGACTCAATGCTCCAACATATTTTCAATAAATATCCCATACCCTCTGCTGGCGTCCTGCACCAGCACATGGGTCACGGCGCCGATCAGATGGTTATTCTGGATAATGGGCGCGCCGCTCATGCCCTGGATAATGCCGCCTGTCAGCGCCAACAGTTCCGGGTCCGTCACCTCCAGTTCAATTCCTCTGTTCACATTATCATGGTCCAGATGCACCGCCGTAATTTCCACGTCATAGTATTTGGGGACGCCGTCTACCGTACAAAGAATCTGCGCCGGACCCTTCTCTATATCCTGTTTCAGCCCGATGGGCAGAGCCTCCTCTGTGCCCATGGCCAGCGCCTTTTCGTTGCAGTGGCCAAAGATGCCCTCTTTTCCGTTGTAATAGATATCTCCCAGTATCCGTTCGGGGCTGTAGACAATCATCCCCGTCATCTCTCCCGGTTCTCCGTCCCGGCCTTTTTTGATGGCGATGATCTCTGTCTGATACAGCGTGCCGTCGTCCAGATTCATCAGCGTACTGGTATCCACATCATTGATGCCGTGTCCCAGCGCGCCGAAGTTGCCCTCTGCGTCTATATATGTCATGGTACCCACTCCCTGGGCATTATCCCGTATCCAGATGCCCAGCTTATACTTTTGATCGCTGTTTTGTACCGGCTGCGCCTTTACGTCCAGAATATCGTCTCCCCGCTTGATTCGCAGAGTCACTTCCCGGCCCTGGCATTGCTCCACCCGGCTCACGAAATCTTTCTTGTCCGTCACAGGCTCTCCATCCAGCTCCAGGATGTAGTCCCCTGACTTCACCACATATTTTGCGGGACAGTAGCTGATGCCGTCCAGGCCCTGAAAATCTCCCACACCCACCACCAGCAGTCCCTCCGCCTTCACATAGATACCGACGGGCGCTCCCACCGGCGTCAGCTCCTGCTCCCGGATGACCTGTATGCCCACCTGCTTAAAAGGCACAATGCCGAAAATCTTCACATTCATCTGGTAGCTCTGGTCCGAACTCATCTTCATGGTGACCTGACGGCTCAGATCAATGTTGACGGCTCCGGCGGGAATATTGGACTCATCCTGGCCGCTCACCGCCACCATCTCCCCGGTGAGGGGAACGCCCAGGTCAATGGTCTGCTCCATATCCGCCTTGATGCGCAGCACCGAAGGCACCTGATTATATAGGTTATAATAGCCCATGCCTGCCAGCGTCAGACTGGCGCATATCGCCGTTGCGCACAGACTGTATCGGTAAAATCTGCGGCGGCGTCTGGACTTTTTCCAGCCCTTCAAAAGCGTCAGCATGTCCGCCCCCGCCTGGCCTTGAATCGCCGCGTTCTCTATCTTAAACTCTCTATTTCCGCTTATTTTTTTCCACATAAAAGTCACACACTTTCCTCTGATACGTATTTTTCGCACAATCGTTTCGGAAATAGTGTGTGACTATTTTTTGGAGTTTAATCAATGAAATTTATGGCTTTTGATTTTTTTGTCTTTGATCTTATGTTCCAGCGCCTGCTGCCGCATCTCTCTGGCATTGCCCAGCACGGCGTCCGTCATCCCGTCGCCGCCCAGAAGTCTTCCCAGCTCCTGTAAATTCTCCTGGTCCTCAAGCCGCCGGATACAGGTGACAGTGCCCTCTCCCCGCACCTCTTTTTCAATGACAAAATGTGTGTCTGCCATGGCCGCGATCTGAGGCAGATGGGTGATGCAGATCACCTGATGGGCATGGGCCACACTGTCAAGCTGTTCCGACACCTTCCAGGCCGTCTTACCGCTGATTCCTGCGTCAATCTCGTCAAAGATAAGCGTGTCAATATCGTCCCGGCTGGCCAGTACCGTCTTAATCGCTAACATGATACGGGACAACTCACCGCCGCTGGCGATCTGAGCCAGCGGTTTCACTGCCTCGCCCGGGTTGGTGGAAATCAGGAATTCCACATCATCCCAACCTCTGGCGCTGACGCTCTGCCTGTCCTGCACCTGAATCTGCAGCTGCACAGCCAGAAAATTCAGGCCATGCAGGGCCGCTGTCAGTACCTTGGTCAGTCCTGCGGCACTGTCTCTGCGAATCCGGGTCAGTTCGCCGCAAGCCTGCTCCAGCGCCGCCTCCGCCTCCGCCAGCTGCCCTTCCAGCCGTCGCATATACAGGTCATAGTCCGCCAGCTTTTCCAGTCTCCGGCTCTTCTCCTCACATGCCTGCAGCACCTGTTCCAGAGTACTGCCGTACTTGTCCTTAAGGCGGTTGAGCAAGTTAAGCCGCTCCTCCGTCTGTTTGAAATCTTCCTCGTCCCATGTCAGGCTATCCCGATACTGGGCCACATCCCGATTGTAATCATTCAACAAATCGTCAATCTGGGTGAGCTGCTGCGCCAACTGCGCCAACTGTTCGTCGTACTCCGCAACGCTGTGCATGCACCGCAGCGCCCGGCTCAAGGCGCTGCCCGCGCCGCCGTCCTCATCTCCCGCATACAGTTCCGCCTCACGCAGCGCCTGAGTGATCTTCTGACCGTTCACCATCCGCCTGTAGCTCTCCTCCAGCGCCATATCCTCGCCCGGCGTCAAATGCGCCTCCATAATCTCCTGCTGTTCAAATGCCAGCAGATCCTGCTCCCTCTTCAGCGTCTCCTGGTCCAGTCGGTTTTCCTCCATCTCCTGCCGCAGCTTTCTGGTCTCCCGAAAACGGGCCTCCACCAGAGCCAGCACCTCCTGGGCCTCCTGCCCCGCGTAGGCGTCCAGAATTTCCATGTGCTTTTTCTTGTGCAGCAGGGACTGATGCTCGTGCTGTCCATGAATGTCGATCAGCAGCTCCGCCACCTCCTTGACCTGACGGGCTGAGACGGTCTCGCCGTTGATGCGGAATACATTCTTTCCCGGCTGCATCCGTCGGCTGATCATCACCATATCCTCCTGGGCGGGAATATCCAGTTCCCGCAGTTTTTCCCACAACGCCATATCCTCCGGCGGACAGGAAAATATCAGCTCCACCAGAGCGCTCTCCGCCCCCTGGCGCAGCATATCCTTGTCAAATCTGGCTCCCAACGCCAGATTGACCGAGCCGATCAGGATGGACTTACCCGCGCCGGTCTCACCGGTCAGGATATTCAGTCCCTCCCCAAATTCCACCTCTGTCTCCTCAATAAGGGCCAGATTTTTCACATGTAAACTAACTAACATTTCTTCTCCTTCCAGGCCCTCTCCCGCAGTCCCCAACTCCCTGTGTCAAAAGGACTGCCGCCGTCTTGCTCTGTATTACTTAAGCAGCAGTTCCCGGATTCTCCCCATCAGTTTCTCCGTGTCCTCCACCGTGCGCACGGCCATCATAATGGTGTCGTCCCCGGCAATACTGCCCACAATCTCCTGAAAACGCATAGCGTCAATGGCTGCGGCAACCGCCATGGCCATGCCCGAAACTGTCTTTACCACCAGAATATTCTGGGCCATATCCATGGAAGAAAACCCGTCCTTCAGCACCCGGATATACTTATCCTCCAAGTGGCGGCTGTCCTCCTGCTGCAGTATGGCATACTTCTGTCTTCCGCCGCCACCGGAGACCTTGTACAGATTCAGTTCCCGTATGTCTCTCGACACGGTGGCCTGGGTCACGTCAAACCCTGCGTTTTTCAACTGATTGGCCAGCTCCTCCTGGGTGTCAATCTCCTGACTGGCAATAATCTCCAGAATTTTATTGTGTCTCTTCTTTTTCGGATTCATGGCTCTCCCCCTATTCGTTCTCCCGCATTTTCCGATGCAGCACCTCCAGGAAACTGACCTTATTCACCGCCAAAATCTCTGTGGTTTTCTCTGATTTTACAATCCGAATCCGATCCCCGGTACACATGGACACCTCGTGCGCCCCGTCAAAATTGGCAGTCACATGCTGCCTTCGGCCCTCGCGCCCCTCCGGAATCTCAATCTCGATCACATCCTCCGGCGACAGGATAATACTCCTGCTGCTGAGTGTGTGGGGACAGATGGGCGTCATGATGATCAGCCTGGAAGACGGCTCCGCTATGGGACCTCCGGCAGACAGATTATATCCTGTGGAGCCGGTGGGCGTGGTGATAATCACCCCGTCGGCGCTGTAGTCCTTCAGGAATTGTCCATTCACATAGATGTTCAGCTTAATGACCTGCAGCGCGCCGCACCTGGATATGACGATGTCGTTCAGAGACCAGTCCTCCGTGACACTCCCATCCTGGTAAAACACCTTGCCATTCAACATCATTCTGCTCTCGGAAAAAACCTGTTCCGACATGAGCCGGTCCAGCGCCTCCTCCAAGCCCGCAGGCTCCACCTCCGTCATATATCCCAGAGTCCCCAGGTTCACACCGATCAGAGGAATATGTGTCTGTCTCACATCCCAAGCCGCCTGCAGCATGGTGCCGTCTCCCCCCAGCACAAGCATACAGTATGCGTCCGCCGGATACTGCGTCTGTGCCTCAGGACTTTTCTCTCCTGCCGCAGCCCCCTCCCCGGAACCTTCACTGTGGTGATTTCCGTCGCCCTTGTTCTGCAAAATCACCGTACATCTGTGACCGTGGGATTCGAGATAGCCGCATATCCGCTGGGTGGTGGCCATGTCCTTGTCCTTATGACAGTTCGTATAGATCAGAAAATGTTTCATAGCTATTCCCTTTTATCCAGCCCCTCATGGGCCTGCAATACCATGTTCTCTATGCGCCTAGGCCAATCCTGCTGCCAGGAAAGCCCGCTCTTTGCCGCCTGTAGTTCCTTAAGCCCGCCCTCGGCCTCCTGCTCTGTCAGTTCCGCCTGCGCCTCACTGCGCGGTCCGTCCTTGCGAATATGGACCAAATACTCAATATTCCCCTCCCGTCCCTTTATGGGAGAGTACTCCAGGTCCAGCACCGCAAAGCCAATCATATCCGCAAAGTCAACGATCTTGTGAATCACCTCTCGGTGTATGGACGGCTCCCGCACAACCCCCTTTTTGCCCACCTTCTCCCGGCCCGCCTCAAACTGGGGTTTGATCAGGCATACCATCTGTCCCCCGTCCCGCAGCAGATTCCGGGCCGGAATCAAAATCTTGGTCAGGGAGATAAAGGACACATCCACACTGGCAAAATCCAGTTTATCCGGAATATCCGCAGGCGCCATATAGCGGAAATTGGTCTTCTCCATACACACCACTCTGGGGTCGGTTCGCAGTTTCCAATCCAGCTGCCCCGGTCCCACATCGACGGAGTAAACCTTCACGGCTCCGCTCTGTAGCATACAATCCGTAAAGCCTCCTGTGGAAGCGCCTATATCCATGCATACCAGGCCCTCCAGAGAGATCGCCCAGCGCTCCATGGCTTTCTCCAGTTTCAGACCGCCTCTGCTCACATATTTCTGACCTGTACCTCTGACTTCCAGCCGCAGTCCCTCCAGCTCAAACATGCTGCCGGCCTTGTCCTCCTTCTGTCCGTTCACATAGACATTTCCCGACATGATGACTGCCTTGGCCTTCTCCCGGGACGGCGCGTAGCCCTGTCCCACCAAAATCACATCCAAACGTTCCTTCATAGCTTACTGTTTCTCCCTTGCCGCCATCCTCTCGCGAATGCTCCGGCAGATGCTGTCCGCATCCATACCGATCTCGCTCTTTAGCTTTTCCACATTGCCGTGTTCGATATAGGCGTCAGGCAGCGCCACCTGCAGGCAGTCCGCCGGCAGTTTCTCATCGCTTAGCAGCTTGAGGACCTTTTCGCCATAGCCGCCCGCGGCCACATTTTCCTCCATCGTCACGATGAGAGAATGCTCCCGGCAGGCCTCCCGCACGGCCTCCTCGTCAATGGGTTTCACAAAGCGTGCGTTGACCAGGCTCACCTGCAGCCCCTCTGCCTTCAGCTTTTCTCTGACACGCTCCGCCGTGATGACCATGCTGCCCAGCGCAAACAGCGCGATTCCTCTCTCCCGGTAAATCCATTCCGCCCTGCCGCATACAATGGGTTCCCGATACTCCTTCAGACCGTCGTAGGCCTCCCCTCTGGGATAGCGGATGGCCATGGGACCGCCGAACGCCACCGCGTATTTCAGCATGTCCGCCAGCTCCCACTTGTTCTTGGGAGCGCATACGCGCATATTGGGTATGCTGGTGAGATAAGACAGATCGAATATCCCCTGGTGGGTCTCTCCGTCACTGCCCACCAGCCCTGCCCGGTCAATGGCAAAGACCACCGGCAGATTCTGGATACAGACATCGTGCAGGATCTGGTCATAGGCCCTCTGCAAAAACGAGGAATACACCGCCACTACCGGTTTCATGCCCCCGGCCGCCAATCCCGCGGCAAAGGTCACCGCATGCTCCTCGGCGATTCCCACATCAAAAAAACGCTCCGGATACATATTGCGGAACCTTTTAAGGCCCGTGCCGTCCGGCATGGCGGCGGTGATGGCCACCACCTTGTCGTCCCGGTCCCCCAGCTTGCACATCACGGTGGAAAAAATATCTGTGTAGTTGGGAGTGGTTCGGGATTTGGCGGGCAGCCCCGTCTCCACATCAAAGGGCTCCGCGCCGTGAAACCGGGCGGGATGGCGCTCCGCCGGGGCATAGCCCTTGCCTTTCTGGGTGATGGCATGAATCATCACCGCCCCGTTCACCCTCCTGGCCTCCTGGATCACCCGGACCAGTGCCGGGATATTATGTCCGTCCACCGGACCCAGATATGTAATGCCCATGTCCTCAAAAAGCATACCCGGAATCACCAGCTGCTTGAAACTGCTCTTGACTCTGCGTATGCCGGATACCATATTGTTGCCCCTGGGCGTTCCCCGCAGGGCCTCGTAAATTCCCTTTTTCAGATCCAGATAGCTGTCTGCCGTACGAATATTGTTCAGATATTTGGAGACGCCTCCCACATTTTCGGAGATGGACATGTTGTTGTCGTTGAGAATAATGATGAAATTGGTCTCCAGCTTTCCCGCGTTGTTCAGGGCCTCATAGGCCATGCCCCCGGTCATGGCGCCGTCGCCGATGACAGACACAATCGTCTGATCCAGTCCCTGAATATCCCTGGCCTTCACCAGTCCCAGCCCCGCCGAGATAGAGGTGGAACTGTGTCCGGTGTCAAAGGCGTCGCAGTTGCTCTCCTTGCGTTTGGGGAAACCGCTCATACCGTGGAACTGCCGCAGGCCGTCAAAGCCGTCCTTGCGCCCGGTCAATATCTTGTGGGTGTAGGACTGATGCCCCACGTCCCATATGATCTTGTCCTCCGGCAGCCGCAGGGCCAGGTGCAGCGCCATAGTCAGCTCCACCGCCCCCAGGTTGGAACCCAGATGCCCTCCCGTGACACTGATTTTGTGAATCAGAAAATCCCGGATTTCCTGGGCCAGCTCCTCATAATTTTTGGCGTCTATATTCTTGATGTCGTTTACATTCTGAATCTGCTCTAAGTACATATATTTTACCCCATGCCCTGCGAAGGATTATTTTCTGCGGTGAATCAGATATTCCGTCAGCCCCTGCAAAAAGCTGCTGTCTCCCTCCACGGAGGAGAGAATCTCCATAGCCTCTCGGGAAAGCCGTTCCACCTCGGCCGCCGAATCCTTCATGCCCCGGATCGTCACATAGGTCTGCTTGTGGTTCTTCTCATCGCTCCCTATGGGTTTTCCCAGCTCCTGCTCGTTTCCGGTGACATCCAATATATCGTCCTGAATCTGAAAGGCAATGCCGATGTCATAAGCGCATTGCTCCATCTGCTCTATCTGCCGCTCATCGGCTCCCGCCAAAATCGCCCCCACCATCATGGACGCCTGGATCAGCGCCGCCGTCTTATGTTCATGGATAAAAAGCATCTGCTCCATGGTGATCTGCTCCGCCCTCTCAGACTCTATATCCGCCGTCTGTCCGCCGATCATGCCATAGACTCCCGCCTTCCGGGCCAGAACCTTTATTGCCTCGGCAACACGCCCCAGACGCGCAGCCCTTTCTCCCGGGTTCTCCTCTGTCTGCTCCTCTATGGTAAACGCCTGCATGGCTGTCTCCCACGCCAGATTCAGCAGTCCGTCTCCGGCCAGAATCCCCATGGCCTCCCCGTATACCGCATGGGTGGTCTTGCGCCCGCGGCGATACATATCATTGTCCATGGCCGGCAGATCGTCATGCACCAGGGAATAGGTGTGTATCATCTCCACCGCAGCCATCAAAGGCTCAATCTCCAGGCCGGCACCCCCAAACATCCGGTACACCTCCTGCATCAGCATGGGCCGCAGGCGCTTGCCTCCCGCCATCACACTGTAATTCATGGCCTCCAGCACGGTATGCTGGAACCCCTTTTCCTCGGGCAGCCATCTGCAGATAATCTCCTCTATTTCCTCGGCCTTGCGCTGCAATGTCTCCTGTATCTGTTCCATAGCTATACCTCCCCGTCCAATGGCTCCAGAGTACCCTCCTGGGTCAATTTCAACACCTGTTTCTCCACCCTGTCGATCTGGTCGTTACAGGCCTTCACCAGTTTCATGCCCTCGCTGTAGGCGGCAAATGCCTCCTCCAGGGAAGTGTCCTCATTTTCCAGGCGCTGTATAGCTTCCTCCAGTTTCGCGAAATTTTCCTCTATGCTCAACGTCTTCATCTGCTTTCCCCGTCTCTCCTCTCCTGCCGCACGCTCCGTCACATGGCTGTGTCAGCACACTCCTTTTCCCGGGAAACCAGCCGCTTCCCGCTCCGTCACCCTGGCTCTGATCCTGCCGTCCGTCACCTGAATCGTCACAGTCTGCCCTGGCTGTACTCCCTGCACGGAGCGGATCGCTTTCCCCTCCCCATCCGTCACATAGCTGTAGCCGCTGCTCAGCTTTTGCAGAGGAGATAAACCTTTCATCTGCTCAATATACAGGGCCATCCTGTATCTCTTTTCCTGTATCACATCCTGTATGTCCCGCTGCAGCCTCTCCTCCAACTGTATCAGGTAGGTGCGCCTCTCCCTGAGCCTGCTCTGGGGGCCTGCGCCCTTAAGCCGCAGCGCGCATCTCTCCGCTCTGGACCGCTCTTTGGTCAGACGCCGCCGCATTCCTCCGTTCAGCCTCATGACCGCATTCTCCAGCGCCTCCATCAGCTGCCGGATATCATACACCGCCAGCTCCGCAGCAGCGGAAGGGGTCGGCGCCCGCAGATCCGACACAAAGTCGATGATGGTAGTGTCCGTCTCGTGTCCCACCGCTGAGATAATGGGCACACAGCAGTCAAACACCGCCTGGGCCACCTCTCTGGAGTTAAAGGCCCACAAGTCCTCGATGGAGCCTCCGCCCCGCCCCACAATCATCACATCCACGCCCTGTTTTTCCAAAGCCCTGATGCCTCTGACAATGCTGGCCGGAGCCTGCTCTCCCTGTACGATGGCGGAATAGAGCAGAATCTGCACATAGGGATTGCGCCGGGTGGCGATCTGAATAATATCCCGCACCGCGGCCCCCGTATCCGCTGTCACCACCCCCAGCGTGCGGATAAAGCCGGGGATAGGTTTTTTGTACTCCGGGGCGAACATCCCCAGCTCTTCCAGTTCCCGCTTTAGCTGCTCATAGCGCTCGTACAGCGCCCCCGCGCCGTCCAGAACGATCTGCCGGGCGTAGAGCTGATACTTCCCATCCCTCTCATACACGTCCACCATGCCGCCCACAATGACCTGCTGCCCGTCCTGCAGGCAAAAATCCAATCCCCTGCGGCTGCCGGAAAACATGACACAGTTCAACGCGCCCTTTTGATCCTTTAACGTAAAATAAATATGTCC
>JAAGKN010000575.1_pt1 | contig 66037 bp, 56 predicted proteins | sample 6206371 | NCBI WGS metagenome assembly JAAGKN01 (sample SAMN11533720, study PRJNA540317) | gut metagenome | isolation source: fecal pellets from male and female animal of same cohort | host: Peromyscus leucopus | place: USA:CA | collected 2017
GAATGAACGAGCTGGCAGTTAAGGCAGCTAACGGCACCAACTCTGAGTCTGACCGTACTGCTATCCAGCAGGAAATCGACCAGCTGACCACAGAAATCGACCGTGTTGCTGAGACCACCAAGTTCAACGAGACCTATCTGCTGAAGGGTGACTCCAGCGTTGCTAAGGGAACATCTTTCTCCTACAAGAACTTTGACAAGTCTTCTATAGGTACAGCAACATTTACCGCAGACACCGTAAGCGGCATGAAGATTTCCTTCGCTGCATCTGCAGTAAACGGCGAGAACATGGCGGATCAGAACTCCCTGATCAAGGCTCTGAGAGATTCCGGTATCAGCATCACCGCTAACAGCGTATGGGATACCACCCTGAAGACAGCTGCTGCTGGAACCACCACTTATGCAGCAAGCCTGAACGGCGAGGCAGGGGCAAAGTTCGACATTACCCAGACTTCCCTGACCGGCACCAACGCAACCTTTACTGTTTACAACAAGGCAGGCGTTACCCTTGGTACCGTTACCGTAAGCGGCTACAACAAGACTGCAACTTCCAACACCGATTACAGTGATACCGTTATCTTCAATGCTACCAAGGTTACAGCAAGCGAGAGCAAGTCTGTATCCGCAGCATACTATGACAAGGACGGCAACAAGATTGCTGCCAATGACCTGGATAACTACTTCACCGTAGCTTACGCAGGAAAGTCCGCTACACAGGGTACTGTATTCTCACTTGCAAACGCACCTAAGGTGTACGATGCAGTTGGAAATGCAACCACGCTGGATAAGAACGAAATCGCTCACGCTCGTGATAAGGTAGGCGATCTTACCGTTGGTCTGCATGTAGGCGCTGACGCTACCAGCAACAACCAGATTACCCTGAACCTGAAGTCCATGAGCGCTAAGGGTCTTGGCGTAAACGGCCTGAGAATGGATGGAACCAATGACAGCAATGCATTGGATGCTATCGAGAAGATTAAGGCTGCTATTACCAAGGTTTCCGCACAGCGTTCCGAGTTGGGTGCAGTTCAGAACAGACTTGAGCACACCATCAACAACCTGGATAACGTTGTTGAGAACACCACCAGCGCTGAGTCCCAGATCCGTGATACAGATATGGCTTCAGAGATGGTTAAGTACTCCAACAACAAGATCCTTGCACAGGCAGGTCAGGCAATGTTGGCACAGGCTAATCAGTCCAATCAGGGCGTTCTGTCCTTACTTGGCTAATACTTTTAACTTACAGAGTGTAATTGCCCAGATACCCGGCTGTTTCAGCCGGGTATTTTGGTTCAAATCATCGATTGAAAGGGTTTTCCTATTATGAAGAACGAAACAACCATTTTATTATCCATATCCATGCTGATTTCCGGAAAGGAGGATATGGCCAAGAGTCTGGAGTCCCTGCTCTATTTTAAAAATGCTATTCCCACGGAAATCATTCTGGTAGATACGGGCTGTAATCCGGAGCAGCGGGCTTTGGCGGAGAAATATGCGGACAAGATTATAGACTTTGTCTGGTGCAATGACTTTGCTGCAGCCAGGAACGCAGGGCTGAAGGAGGCAAAGGGATTATGGTTTATGTACCTGGATGATGACGAATGGTTTGACAATCCCCAGGAGATTATTTCCTTTTTTCAAACCGGGGAATATAAAGAGTATCACTGCGCCTCTTATGTGGTGAGAAATTACAGGGACAGGCAGGGGAAAATGTACGACGATTCCTACCCTTCCCGCATGGTGGAGCTCCTGCCGAATACGGTTTTTGTGGGCAAGATCCATGAATTTTTGGAACCTTTCAGGCTGCCCAAAAAGGCGTTTTCCGATTTTGTACACCACTATGGCTATGCCTATCGGGACGAGGAACACCGGAGGCAGCATACCAAGCGAAATGTGGTGCCCTTGCTGGAGATGATTAAAGAGCAGCCGGGAGACCCCAGATGGTCCTGCCAGCTGGCCCAGGAATATTTTGGCGATGAAGAATATGAGATGACTATAAAGGCCTGTGAAGAAGGAATAGAAGACTGGAAGCGGCATGCGGACGAGAAAATTATCTATGCGCCCTCCCATGTAGGGGCTCTTTACGCCTATATACTGATTTCCCTGGAGATGGAAAAGAGGTACGAGGAGGAAAAGGTATGGCTGAAGAGAGCGCTGGAGGAGACCCCCTATCTGGAACTGGAGGTCATGGCACCTACCCGGGCCTTCTACTTTCTTGTAGCGGCCAGGCTCTACAGCTATCTGAAGGATTACAAGCAGACTGCAGAGTATTTTCGGCGATATATGGACTATCTGGAAAAGTACGGCGAAAACCGTGCTCTGGTGGAGGCGGGAAGCGCGGCCGTGGTAGAGGGCGTATTTCAGGAGCAGCTCTTGTACGGAACCATCCTGATGTGTACGGAAGCAGCTATCCGCATGGAGGATTATGTTCTGGCGGAGAGGGGATTTTTCCGGCTGGACTGGATGAACGACCCCAGGCTTCTGAAGCAGAACCAGTGGGAGAAGGGGATTTTGGAGGGCAGCTGCAGCGTGCCTTTTCATCCTCTCTGGGTGAAAATCCTGCAGACCCTTGTGTCCCGTGAGGGCGGTATGCGGGAGATGCAGATAGTGTTTTTGGAGACGGAGATAGGTTTCAAGCAGCAGGGAGAGTTGGAAAAGCTGTTTCGCTTAAACCGTCTTGTGGCGGAGTTGGACTTTGAACACAGCTATATTCTGACCAAAAAAATCGTATGGACGGAAAAGGATCCGGCAATCTCCACGGCGGAGGAGAGGCGTGAAAAGGGGGCACAGCTGCTGGAGCAGCTGTTTGAAAAATATCCGGAGGATATTTTGGACGTCCGGCCGGAGGTATGGGATGCGGCAGAGCGGATGGGTATTTCCTGTGAACCTTATCTGCTTCAGATGGATTACAACCGTTTCCGAAGGACGCTGGATATCTGGTGCAGGGAGTCTGCGCCTGACATCATCCGTCAGTGGGATGAAAGGATGGGAAAGTGGAGAACACAGAAGAATATCAGGTTTGATTTATTTGCGGTAAAATGTATGGAAGGGTATCTGCATCATTACAGGGAGGTTTGTCCGGCGCTGTCCCAGATAGAGCCCTTGATCTGGAGATACGCAGACGCAGTACTGGATTTGTACGAGCCGTTTTACAAGGAGTTTGTGTTTGAAGAAGTTCCGGAAATTCTTCCAGAGGAGGCACAGCTGGCCCTGAAGCTGAAGAAGGTGCAGTGGAGCCGGGAGCAGCGAGATGACCTGAAAGCGCTGGAGGCTGTGAGAAAATGTCTGGGAGTCTGCCCTGCCATTGGGGATGTAGTGGAGGCCTATGCCACAATGTATCGGGACGAGGTGCAGAACCAGAGCCAGAATATGGACGAGGCCCAGGTAGAGCTGCGTTATATTATTGCCACCCTCAAGAAAAAAGCAAAACAGCAGATTGAGAGAGAGGAGTACCAGGCGGCGAAAGAAATCCTGGTCCAGGTGCAGCAATGCGCGCCGGAGGATGAGGAAGTGAAAGAACTGCTGGAACAGCTGAAATGAAAATACAATTTTTAAACGGAGGCCTGGCAAACCAGGCCTTCCAGTATATTTTTGCCAGGCATTATGAACTGGCTCATCCGGGGGAGTGCATGTACCTGGACGATACGTATTTTGCGCTGAATACAGTACACAACGGATATGAGCTGGAGAAGGTCTTTGGGATTCGGCCCCATATGCTCAGTCAGTGCTTTGATGATGAAGTGTGGAATTTTATTTTGGAAGAGCGGCGTCAGGGGAAAAGCGTTCCCCGGATTCTGTGCGAGAACGGTATCGATACCTATATGATATCTGATGTGGGGAACTCCTGCCAGACCTGGAATCCCTTTACCGGCAAGATAGTGTGTGTCCCCGGCAATAAATTTATTCCGGAGATATATGATGCAGAGGGGGATGTCTACTACCATGGGTATTGGATATCCAAGGGCTGGTTTGGAATGTACCAGGAGGTATTTTTAAGAGAATTTGCCTTTCCGGAAATTCAGGATGAGATAAACAGGGGGCATATGGAGAGAATCCAAAAGGTTCGGTCAGTGTCGATTCATATCCGCAGAGGAGACTTTATCCGGGAGGGCTGGGCATATACGCCGGATATTTACAGACGGATGGTAAGCTCCTTTATAGAAAGCTGCGGAAGCGACTGGGAACTGTTTGTTTTTTCTGATGATATTCCCTGGTGCAGGGCGCATCAGGAGGAAATGGATTTTCAGAAGTTCAGTGCAGTTCACTTTGTGGAAGGGAACATAGAGGGACGTAATTATATCGACATGCAGCTGATGAGTCAGTGCGAGGCCATGCTTATGTCCAACAGCTCATTTTCCTATCTGGCTGCGCTGCTTAACACAAGGAAGAGGTTTTATCTGAACCCTACGGAACGGGAGGTATAGGGGAATTGCGCTGGCTTCCTAAAGTAATTTGTCAGGACGGCCGATATATATATCAGATATAGTGAATTAAAGCATTTCAATGGACGAAATGTACAAGTGCAGGGAGGGCAATATAGGTAGACGAAAGCAGACTTAATATAAGAAAATGTTGGGTCTGTTTTTTGTTTTGCAAAATGCCTGTAGAATGACGGAGAAGCAAATTTAAAGGGGGAAGCCGTTGCATGAAGAAAGTTATAACCTATGGTACATATGATCTTTTCCATGAAGGGCATTACAAACTTCTCCAAAGAGCAAAAGAACTGGGGGATTATCTTATCGTTGGCGTTACAACGGAGCACTTCGATGAGGCCAGAGGAAAAGTAAATGTTTTTGATTCTATAATGAAGCGCATAGAAAACGTCAGAAATACAGGGTTTGCAGATGAGATTATTATTGAAGACCACGATGGGCAGAAGGTGGAGGATATACAGAAATACGGGATTGATATTTTTACTGTGGGTTCTGACTGGACAGGGCATTTTGACTATTTAAACCAGTTCTGCCAGGTGGTTTATCTTGAGAGGACACCCGATATATCTTCATCTAAGCTGCGTGCCGGAAAATTTCAGATAGTCCGTATAGGGATTATCGGCACAGGCAGGATTGCGCCGAGGTTTCTGGCTGAGGCAAAGTATGTTTCAGGGGTCAATATTGATTGTGCCTATAATCCTGAAAAGGATAGTGCGGAGGCATTCGGCAGAAAAACAGAACTTCCGGTTTATTCCGAAGATTTTGAAGAGTTTTTGAGTGAGGTGGATGCGGTATATATAGCTTCGCCCAACGAAACCCATTATGACTATGCAAAGAAAGCCATAGAGTCCGGCAAGCACGTGTTGTCAGAAAAACCGCTGGCCTTTACCAAAAGAGGAGCGGAAGCATTGTACAGTCTGGCAAAAGAGCATCAGGTGGTGCTTATGGAAGCAGTAAAAACAGCATATTGTCCTGGATTTCAGCAGCTGATAAATGTAGCGGAGAGCGGAAAAATCGGAGAAATCTGTGATGTGGAGGCCTGTTTTACCCGATTGGCGAATCCGAATTCCCGTGAAGTGAAAGACGCAAGGTACGGAGGAAGCTTTCTTGAGTTTGGAAGCTATGTGATGCTGCCTATGATAAAGCTTTTTGGAAAGGATTATGAGAAGGTTGAAGTAGACAGTATTCTGGATGAAAACGGAAATGATATATATACGAAGCTCAGTGTCAGATATAAGAACGGTATGGCCACGGGGAAGGTCGGCGTTGGCGTCAAGAGCGAAGGAAATCTGATTATTTCAGGAACGAAAGGGTATATTCTGGCGCCTTCACCCTGGTGGCTTACAAAGTACTTTGAGGTGCGCCGTGAGAATCCGGATGATATAGAAGAATTTCATCCCAGATTTATGGGAGATGGTCTCAGGTACGAAATCAGCGAGTTCGTTCAAAAGATAAACGGTTCGGAGAATCCTAGTTATAAGCTTACGGCGGGGGAAGCGATTGCCATGGCGGAAATCACGGAAAAATTTATGGAAAAAAAGCTGGGAACAGGCTGGTCATCCTGTTAGCGGAACGGATGTTTATACAGTAAATTTCGAGACAGAAGGAGAGCATATGCGAAACCACATAAAAAAGCAGCTGCTGGAAATCATGGATGATCTTGCGCATAATACAGAAGACCTGGACAAGCTTTTGGCGAAGCTTGGAAGAGAAGAGGCTGCAGAAGTACTGGCGAGGATGCAGGAGCTGGTCATCCGGGTGGGGAATACCATCGAGGACTCGGAAGGGGCGAAAAATGAAGTCATAAAAAGCCTGGAGGAGGCCTGCGAGTTAATATACCGAATCAGCTGTTCCCTGGAGGAAGGAAGCGTCGGGAGGCAGGAATCAGAAGAACTGAAAAAGCTTTTTGAGAACATAGGGGCCGATATAGAAAAGAAAGTACCTGTCAGGCTGGAGGTGCTGTTTTTACCGTACGAGGTGTCTATGTGGGATTCTATGGAAAGTGTGTGGATGGCAGCCAAGGAGGATGCGGGGGCGGACTGCTATGTAGTCCCGATTCCCTATTATGATGTCAGGCCCGACGGAACACTGGGGGAGAAGCATTATCAGGGTAACAGCTATCCGGATTATGTACCCGTGGTGCCGTACTGGAAATATTCTGTGGAAGACAGGAAGCCGGATATAATCTTCTTCCATAATCCTTATGATGAGACTAATCTGGTGACCCGGGTACCAGAGCAGTATTATGCAAGGAATTTGAAAAAAAACACGGATATGCTGGTATACATCCCTTATTTTGTCTGTGAAGAAGGGGGACCTGCGGAGCATCAGTGCTTTACACCGGGGGTTCTCTTTGCGGACAGGGTGGTGGTTCAGCAGGGAAGTATTTATGAAAGATACTGCAGGGTTTACAGTGACGTTATACGGCGGAATCATTTGGAAAGCACCTTTGTTCCGGCAGCAGAAAAGTTTCTGCCTCTGGGTTCGCCTAAATTTGACAAGATATGGAATACCTCCTGCGAGATGGAGAATTTGCCGGAGAACTGGCGGAAGAACATTCAAAGACCGGATGGAAGCCGGAAAAAGATTATTTTCTATAATCTGTCCATAGGAGCCTTTCTGCAGCATCCGGAGCAGATGCTGAAAAAGGTAGACAGGGTATTTTCCTTTTTCAAAGAGAGGCGGGATGATACAGTCCTGTTGTGGAGACCGCATCCTCTGCTGATGGGGACCATTGATTCTATGACACCCTGGCTGCGGGATGAATATATGCAGAGAATCCGGAATTTCAAAGAGGAGGGCTGGGGTATCTATGACGAGACGCCGGATCCAAATCTTGCTATGGCACTGTCGGATGGGTATTACGGGGACCCAAGCAGTCTGCTTGTGACATATCGGGAGACGGGGAAGCCTATCCTGCTGCAGGATGCTGATATATTGGATTAGTCTGGAGGCATTATGAGGTATTTAATATTTGGCGTGAACGGTATGGCAGGACATGTGATTGCACAGTACTTAAAAGAAAAAGGGCATGAGATTACAGGCTTTGCCAGGCAGCAGAGTCCTGTCTGCAAAACGATTCTGGGAGACGCCAGGAACAGGGCGGACTTGGGGAATGCCCTGGAAGCGGCCGACTATGATGTGGTGGTCAACTGTATAGGCGTACTGAATAAGCGTGTGGATGCCAGCCTTGCGGATGGGATTTATTTAAACAGCGCCTGGCCGCATCTGCTTGCCGAAAAACTGGCCGGCAAGAAGACGAAGCTGATTCATATCAGTTCGGATTGCGTCTTCGAAGGGACGAGGGGACAGTATACAGAAAGCGACCATCCGGACGCGGTCTCTTATTACGGCAGAAGCAAGGCTCTGGGGGAGGTAGTGGATTGCGATAACCTTACTCTGCGGACATCGATTGTGGGGCCGGAGCTGAAGACGGACGGAACAGGTTTATTTCACTGGTTTATGAAGCAGACGGGGAGTGTGGCGGGATACAAAAGAGTTATCTGGACCGGAGTAACCACACTGCAGCTTGCTAAGAGCATAGAGGAGGATATCTCGAAGCAGAAGACCGGCCTGTACCATCTGGTCAATAATGACACCATATCTAAGTACGATTTGCTGCAGTTGTTTAATTCCGACTTTAAGAAAAATCCCATTGAGATTACGGAGAACGATACGGTCATCAGCGACAGGTCATTGGTCTGTACATCAGAAGGGCAAAGATTTTCTGTGCCCGGCTATAAACAGATGCTCCTGGAAATGGCGGAATGGATGGAAGAACACAGAGAATTGTACGAACAGTATGAAGCGTTTGGAAAGCGTTTATGTGAGGTTGAAGGATGATAGAGGCAATGATTCTGGCAGGGGGCAAAGGGGTTCGCATGAACCAGGAAATACCCAAGCAATTTTTGAATATTAATGATATCCCGATTATAATCTATACCTTGAAGGCATTTCAGCAGCATCCGGAGATAGATGAAATTCTGGTAGTGTGTATTGAGGGATGGCAGGAGATTCTCTGGGCTTATGCCAGACAGTTTGGCATCACAAAACTGAAATGGGTTATAACCGGCGGTGAGACAGGGCATGAGTCCATTCGAAACGGAGTATGTGAATTGCAGAGGCACTGTAAAGAGGATGATATTGTGCTGATTCATGATGCAATCCGTCCGAACGTGTCTCAGGAGATTATATCAGGCTGTATTGCACAGTGTCGGCTGAAGGGCTCCGCCATCACGGTCATCCCCTGTGTGGAGGCGATGCTCCTGCGCGGAGAGGGAGGGGAGCATTCCGGGGAAATGATTGACAGAGACTGCCTTGCAAGAACCCAGACGCCTCAGGCATTTCCGTTAAAAAAGCTGCTTTGGGCCCATGAAGAAGCGCAGAAAAGGGGAATTGCCAATGCCACGGCTACTTGTACACTGATGATTGAACTGGGAGAAGAGGTTTGGTTTACCGCAGGGTCAGAAAAGAATGTAAAACTTACTACTGTGGAGGATATAGAGATATTTAAGGCGTTATTGTATTTAAAGGATAAGAAGTTGTAAGGTTGACTGATTGAGGCAGAGGACAGGGTTGAAAAATGTATTACAGGAACAACAAGTATCGGGAAGATTTGGAAGAGGCTATTCGGGGGATAATTAATTTTGAGGATCTGTATGGAAAAACCTTTTTAATCACGGGAGCTTCCGGGCTGATAGGCTCTTTTCTGGTAGATTTGTTGTTTTACGCAAATGAAACTTTGCAGGCAGGGATAGAGGTTTACGCGCTGGTTCGTGACAGAGAGTATGCTGCCCGGCGCTATCGCTCGATTATAGGACATCAGGATTTCCATTTGATTGTACAGGATGTATGTGAACCGCTTACGATTGAAGCCAGGGCAGATTATGTCATCCATGCGGCGGGAGATGGTTATCCGGAAGCCTTTCGGGAGCGTCCTGTGGAAACTATGCTGCCGGCGCTGACGGGGACGTGGCGTCTGCTGGAATATGCAAGAAAAACTGAAGGGGCACGCTTCCTTTATCTTTCATCAGGAGAGATTTATGGGGATATGGGAGAAAACAGAGGCGGCATCGGTCAGTGCGCAGCAGGCTTTTTGGAGACAGACAGCGGATACGTGGACACCATGAGGAGCCGCTCCTGCTATCCCTCGGCCAAACGTGCGGCTGAAACCATGTGTGCCGCTTATCACGCCGAATATGGGGTGGATGCGTTGGTGGCAAGACTGAGCCATATATATGGAGCGAATGTCTCAGGGAAAGATAATCGGGCATCTGTGCAATTCTTCCGGGATGTTCTGGAGGGGCGGGACGTAGTTTTGAAAAGCCGGGGAGAGCAAATGCGAAGCTATACCTATGTGGCGGATTGTGTGTCGGCCATGCTGACAGTGCTGACAAAAGGAGAAGCCGGTGAGGCTTACAATATTTCCAATCCTGATGCAAGAGCGACGATTGCCGAATTTGCACAGCTGGCGGCTGAATCCGGCGGGCAAAAATGTGTTTTTGCAATCCCCAATGAGACGGACATCAAGGAGAGTACGCCGGTTCCATGTGCGGTGCTGAACTCTGAGAAGCTGCAGGAATTGGGGTGGAGAGGCGTGTACAGTGTACCCAGAGGGGTTCGGCATAGCATGGAGATATTAAACTTTTCAAAAGAAAAAGCAGATGGTAAAATAAAGTAGACCTGCTTGCAGACTGACAGGAAGGCATGGATAGAAAGATGGCACAGGCATATCAGATTACGGATACCGAACTGAAACAGCTTCAGAGCATTGAACTGGAGATGCTGATTGAATTTGACAGAATATGCAGAAAATATCATATAAAATATTCTCTGGACGGCGGTACGCTTTTAGGAGCGGTTCGGCATAAGGGCTTTATTCCCTGGGATGACGATATTGATGTAATCATGCGGCGGGAGGAATACTTTAAGTTCAGGAAAGCCTGTAAGAAGGATTTGGACAAGGTGCGGTTTTTTTTTCAGGATTATTTAACGGATCCTCAATATCGATGGGGATATGCAAAGCTCAGAAGGAATGAAACAGAGTTTCTGCGCTGTGGTCAGGAACGTCTGAAGCAGCATCCCGGAATCTTTATGGATATATTTGTGGTTGACAATGTGCCGGATGGCTATGTCAGCAGGCGGGTGCATCACTTTTTCTGTTTCCTGATTCGGAAGGCACTGTATTCCGAGGTGGGAAAGTATAACGAGAGAAATCCGTTGCTCAAATGGGGATACAGAGGCTTAAGTAAAATTCCCCGAAATAGAATATTTCATATAAGAAATGGCCTGGCAGCCAGAGCAAACCGAAAGCCAACGGAGCTTATCAGCCACTATACTCTGGAGTATCCAAGACACTGTCGGTACGGTCTGCCCGGAAAATGTTTTGATGAATTTGTGGAACTGGAGTTTGAAGGCAGGAAATTTTATGCTTTTAAGGAGTATCATCTGTATTTGTCTACTTATTATGGCGACTATATGACTTTGCCGCCAAAGGAGAAGCAGGTGCCCCATCTGACGGTTTCCAGTCTGAAGTTGATTGAGCCGGAGTTGTTTTGAGACAATTGTTTCTGCAAATAGCTATATAACACTATGTTTGGCAGAAGGAGATTCTGGAGGCATGTTATTAAAGAAATGCAGTGTGGAGGAATTTTCCAGAAGGACACAGAACAAAAAAATAATCTGTTTTGGAGCGTATGTGATGCCTGTGGGCATGTGCAATACTTATCGGGAACTCCATCTGGAAGAGCGGATAGCCTTTCTGGCGGATAATGATCCTTGTAAACAGGGGCAGAATTTTGACCTTTGTGGGTATTCCAAAAAGATTTTGTCCCCGGATGAGCTTGCTCAGGAAGCGGATGCGGATACGGTGATATTGGTTACCAGCGGGTATTATGCAGCGATTATTGAACAGTTGGAGCAGTATCATGAATTGGAACAGGTGGAATGTTATGTCTACCCGCTGATGAAGTCATTATATCCTTCTTCGGGAAAAGTGACAGTGAGGCATGCAGAGGAACCGATGATACCCAAAGCAATTCATTACTTCTGGTTTGGGGGAAACCCAAAGCCTGATATTGTGAAACGGTGTATTGAAAGCTGGTATAAATATTGTCCGGATTATGAGATCAAAGAGTGGAATGAAGATAATTATGATGTCAGCAGGAACCTTTTTTGTAAGGAAGCATACCAAGAGGGGAAATGGGCTTTCGTAACAGATTATGCAAGACTGGATGTGATCTGTGCCAAAGGGGGCATTTATTTTGACACAGATGTGGAAGTCATCAGAACACTGGATGATTTGTTATATAATAAAGCTTTTTTTGGAATCGGAAATTATGGGCGGATTGCTACAGGGCTTGGATTCGGAAGCGTAAGAGAGAGTTCAATTATAAAAGAACTGATGGAAGTATATGAGAATAAGTCATTTTACAAGGTGGATGGAGCGCCGGATCTGACAACGAACACAATGAAAGAAACACCGGTTTTTGTAAAGAGAGGATTTGTTCAGGAAGACAAATTCCAGATGAAGGGGGAAGTGGTACTGTTTCCATCAGAGGTATTCAGCCCGAATGTTCCGGGAACAGACATCTATAATCTGACAGAAAATACGTTTTCCATTCATCATAATTTCTTCTCTTGGGCGAGTGTGGAGGAAAAAAGACAATATGAGGAGTCTATTCGCGGAACAAAGGCAATGCTCGCCCGAATGCGTGAAGACTGACAGGTAGGAGGTAAGAATGGTTTCTATTGTATTGCCGGTATATAATGGTGAAAAATATTTAGCATTATCTATACAAAGCATATTGAAGCAAACGTATGAGGATTGGGAGTTAATTATTGTAAACGATTGTTCTACAGACTCTTCACTGCATATTGCAGAGAAATATGCCGAACAGGATGCAAGAATACGCATTATCAGTAATGCGGAAAACAAGAGAGTGGCGCGGAGCTTAAATATCGGTTTTGAACAGGCGAAGGGGCAGTACTTTACATGGACCTCGGATGATAATCTGTATGAAGAACATGCCTTAGAGAAAATGGTTGACTATTTGGAAAAGCATTCTGAAAGCTTCTTTGTGTATGCAGATATGAATTTAATAGACGAGAAGGGAAATATTATTGCAAATACTTCAAATTCCTGTCAGAATATCTTCCTGTGCAGTTGTGTAGGCGCCTGCTTTCTGTATAGGAGAGAAGTGACGGAAACGGTGGGGGGATATAATCCGGAAGTAGTGTATGTGGATGACTATGAGTACTGGCTGAGAGTAAGTTTAAAGTACGAACTGCATCGTATTCCAGAATTGCTATATCAATACCGCTGCCATGATGGCGGAATGACTTATACTCGTGAAAAAGAGATTAGGAGAGTAACTGCTCAGCTGCGAATGCAGTATATGGAGGAAATAAGTAATAAACTCAGTGAAACTGACTTTAAGGTGTTTTGTACAACGTGCTTATTGTATGACCCTGACACGAAGAAACGAATTGAGGAGATAATGAAGCTGCGGGGGATGGACTATGATACGGACTGCAGATTGGTTTCCTCCGGCTCGGACAACGGCAGGAAATATATCATCTTTGGCGCCGGTATGATAGGAAAAGAGGCGTTAAGTAAACTCGGAAAAGATAAAGTTGCATATTTTGCTGACAATATGGCGGGCGGAACAGAGGTGGAAGGTGTTCAGGTAATAGGATTCGAAAAGCTATTGGAGATACATAAGAATTATAATGTATTGATTGCCGCGGGATATATAAATTCGGCACAGATTATAGAGCAGTTTCTGGAGCGGGGGATTAAGAAGTACCTGGTGTATCAGTTGGTAAAAGATGAGTGGGAATGATTTTGGGGGAGAATATGGGAGAACCTTTTGTGTCAGTGATCATACCTATCTACAATACAGAAGAGTTTATTGAAAGATCTGTTGAATCTATTATAGCGCAGTCATATGGCAACCTTGAGATTATTCTGGTAGATGACGGTTCGGAGGATGGGAGCAGGGAGGCTTGCCGGAAGCTTATAGAAAGAGATTCCAGAATTAAATATTTCTACCAGAAAAACAGGGGGGTTTCTGCAGCAAGAAATTTAGGATTGAAAGAAGCGACTGGAAAATATATTTTTTTCTGTGATTCAGATGACACCTGGAAATCTGGGTTGATAAAAAAGGTAGTTCGGGTTTTTGAAGAGAAAGGATCTGATATGGTTCGTTTTGGCTTTGAAAGCATGACACCAGATCTAGTGAAGTCAAGCGAGCTTATGGATGCAGAACTGCTGGTGCGAGATGCTGTGGTTGAATATTTTTCTAATGATAAAGTGATTTTTAATATGTCTGGTTGCGTTCTGGGGGCGTATCGTCGTAGCGTTATTCTGGAGAATGAGCTGTACTTTGATGAAGAATTGGCGATGGGGGAAGATGGTAAATTTGTAATGCAGTATCTGTTGTGCTGTGAGAGTATTTATCTGTTAGGAGAAAACCTTTACAATTATTATCCTTATTTTGAACATAGGGTAAATGCAACGGCGAGAAAACTCAAAGTTCTTTATAATGGATATGAGTTAAATATGATATTATTTCGTATGTTTTGGGACAAATGGGATGAGCTGTTAAGAGAGGATGAAAAGCAGGGAGCATACGCAAAATTTATAGATAGGCTGATTGGTGAGTTGGTAAGGTTTGCCGTATATACTCCCTGCAAAACGGCGGTAGTCAATGTGAAAAAAATGAAAGGTGTCATAGAGGACGAGGGAGTTAGGAGTGCTTTAAAATATTATCAGACTTTAAGAAAAACTGACAGTAGATTGATACCTTTTTTTATGAAAAGGCACTGTGCGTGGCTGCTGTGGCTTGCGCTGAAAATCAGGAAGCAGAATTATTATCAGATAAACGGGAAAAAAAGATATGGTGTATCAATCTGGAAAAAGGATCCGATGGTGGAATATGGATGATAGTCTGATGATGAATTGTGAGATACGGGGTGGTATAAAAAATTTGTTTTTCTGTGCCGATATTCATATTAGGTTTGTCTTTTATTCAGAATATATTGTAAGAGGAATTTGTATGGTGCGAATGGAGTCGCTTATCTGAGGAGTCATGCAGCGTGCAGGACTCTTGTTTTATGTTATAGTATGAATATAAAAAGGGGTGTGCAGACTGGTATGGTACAAAATGAAGAAATAAATAAAATGCTTAGCAGGTATGAGGAATTACTGAAAACAGTAGGAGTTGATAACGAGGTATCAAACAGGAAAACAAATCAAGTCATCAGGGAATCCTTGCGTGTGTTTTGCACAAGACATAGAAATCCGGCAATCTGGTGTATAGGAGAACATACACGGATGCTGATGGTAGACTTTATCAATGAGATGAAGAATGTAAAGATTCTTGTGGATTCTTACCAAAAAGCAACGAAGGACAACGGCTTTTTAATTATTTCTCCGAATGAGATTGAAACATATGGAATAGATGGCGTTATTATTTCTTCCTATGTCTATAGGGAGGAAATTAAAAAGGAGTTATCGGAGCACCATAAGAATATTGATTATTTAGATATTTATGAGACGCTGGAATATAATGGCATTCATATGAAATCCAGTTATTATACCTTACCGCATCCGCATAGTAAATATATAATGCTTAATGAACTGCAAATTAAGTATAGGAAAGAGACAGTTATTACGATAAAAATAGAATATCTTGCTCAGATAATCAAAAAATATATTGAAATTAAGGATTTTCGGAGTGCGATACGATATGTGGAAGAATTGATTGAGTTAAGGGGGGGTAATAGTGAAGACAAAATTCTTTTAAAGGAATTGGAAGTATTATATGAAATGGAACGGGAGCAAGTGTCTAAACTGGATCCGGAAAATGTGTTAATGCTGTGTATTGATGGGTTGAGGAGAAAGGATTTATTGTCAGGAAGGCTTCCCAAACTTTTAATGTGGGTGAAGAAGGAAGGATATTTTTTTGAAAATGCGTATTCATCTTCCACCACAACATATGAGAGCCTGATACCGGTATACGGTTCTAATCATGATATGAGAAGCAAATATTATGAAAAAAATGTATTGGAGGAAGAGGAATGCAGGTTTATAAGAGAGGCTTTGAAGCAAGACAGAAATATTTTTTTCTATACAGATACAGATCAATTTATAAATTGCAAGCGTATTGTCAGAAGTGGGTATAGTCAGACTGTTACTGAGAAAATATGGGATTTTGTGGTCGATGCCCGAAAAGAACATAATGGATTATTCTATGTGCATGTGTTGTACGAGAGCCATTTTTCCTATCCAAATCCATATACGGAAGTGCCGATGATAGCGGACGGATCGACTATTTTACATGATTTTTCGGAGAGTAAGGGTGGAAAAATTCGTACAGACTATGTGCGTCAGCAAAGAGATGCGCTTCAATATGTCGATGATGTATTGTCGCCCTTTTTGGAAGTGCTTCCTTGTAGAACAGTGCTGTTTGCGGATCATGGAAATATTTTAATGAAGGAGTCAGACTCTCTCAAAGAACTTGAGGTCGAAAAATATACATGCCATAAGGATTGGATAGAAGTTCCTATTGTCATAAAGTGTCCAGAATTACCGCCATATAGAGATAAACGATTGATTTCTTTAATGGAGTTAAATAATATAATATGTTGTCTATTAGGGAAAAAGCCCTATGTATACTCAGAAGAAGAATACATTAAGGTTCAGCGTTCCAGGCTTTATAATCCTGAACTGCAATATGTCTATAGTAAAAACGGTCATGAAAAAGAATTACAGGCATTTGAACTTTTTATCTTTAAGGGTGGAGCGCAACTTATGGTATTTGAAAATGGAGAATTAAAGGTTTTGTATGAAACGGAGGGAGAGTGTAAAACAGACATAGTTACATTATATCAACGTGTGGCGGCAGATATTACTGTGTCGGACACGGTGATTTTAAAAGACAAAGATTTTGTGTAGCTTTTCAGGTATTCCAATATCACAGTGAAGTTTGCACAGCAGTAATTTAGGCAGAACGCTACTATAAAAGTGTGGATTTGTATAAGGAAATGTGAACGGCTGCTGAGAGTGTGTTTATGGTAGAAAGTGTAATATGAACCTGAAAACAGAAAAGAGGGAGGGGTACGTTATGCATTTACATACAATGGGAGCGACTGTGGTGAAGGGTAAAATGTATTTTACATCTTATGACTTTAACGCATTATTTTATATTGACATAGATGAAAAGAAAGTTGTGTATAAGACATATTTCGAAGCATATGCAAAGAATAGGCGAGAACTGTATGGCAAACAGATTCTGCACGCTGGGAAAATATATTTTATTCCGCGGCTCTGCAATAAGGTTGCAATATATGACACGGAAACAGAGAAAATAGACTATATTGAAATAAGGGAGAAAGGTGAGGAGCCGATTCGAGATGCTTTTATAGAAAAAAATAATTTGTGGATGATTTATAATGAATATCCAGCATATATTTTTAAAATTAATTTGAGCACCGGCAGGTATGTTATAATAGACTTTGACTGGAGTAAAATGGAGAAAGAAATCAATTTTTCTGAACGAACTATGTCGTATGAGGACAGGAAAGCTATTTTCAGAGGTGCCAAGCAGATAGGACAGTGTTGGTGGCTGCTGCCGTATAGGCATGGCCACTTGATTGCATATGACTGGAAGAGAAATGAATTTAAGGCAAAAACATTTTCGTATTTTAAGGACAAGGTAGTTCGGGAAGATGTAGGAGAAAAGGTATGGCTGGCAGCCAATGATGAAGACAGAATATTGGAATATTGTTATAAAGATAAAACGGAAAAATGGATTCAGTTACCGGAGATAAGTCAAATTCCAGGTAATATTACAGGGATGTTTGAGCAGGGTGAATATTTATTGCTGCTCAAAGAAAAAGGAATTATTGTGATTCAAAAAAAGAATTATAAAGCAGAGCAATTCCTGTTTGTCCAAAAGAAATATTTGAGTAGCTATATTGTTTATGGTGAGAAAATGTTATTTTTCCCAACAAGAGGGAAAGGATTAATAATATTTGACATGTCAGACAACAGAGTGCAGGAGTATGACTTTGAATGGAAGGAGAGCATTACCAGTGAAAACGTACAAGAATATTTTGGAGGGGGTATATCTGATGATGCGTACGGACTGGAAAAGTTTGCAGAACTGATGCTTGGAAGCAGAAAACCGGACTATGGGAATTGTGGAACTATGATTTGGAATGCACTTCGCGCACAAGTGGATTTAATAAAATAATGCCATGTGAAAGGAACGGGGAAATATGAAACAAAAATATGCAATTTTTGGTGCAGGGGACTGGGGGCGTGCAGCGATTAAGGAGTATGGAAAAGCAAATATCGCATATGTTATTGACAATAATAATTCTCTGCAGGGGAAAGAAATAGAAGGCATACCGATTGTGGGGTTAGAGCATTATATTCAGGATGAGTGCCCCCCCCATCTTTTGATAGCCGTAAAAAATTGCGAAAGCATATGTGAACAATTAGAACAACAGGGTTTGTATAATTATTCGTTATGTGCACCTCAAACGGTCTTCTATTATCCGCCGGATGTTTTGGTTTGCAACCCATATGAGTATAAAGCGGAATACTCTTCTGAAGCGGATTTTGAGGCTGAAATTGACAAGAAACAGATTAGATGGGTGGAAAGGCGTGTTAAAAAATTCAAAGATGAAATTCCGCTGTTTCGAACCATTGAAATTGAGACATATAATCGATGTAATGGAGTATGCGAATTCTGCCCGGTCAGCGTTCAAAATGAGAGCAGACCAGAGATGAAGATGGGGAGTGAACTTTTTAAAAAGATTATAGACAATCTGGCGGCATTAGATTATCATGGCCGGCTGGCGCTTTTTTCGAATAACGAGCCCTTTTTGGATCCGAGAATTTTGGAATTGCACAAGTATGCGAGAGAGAAATTACCAAATGCCATGATGCACTTATATACGAATGGAACGTTGCTTACAATAGATAAATTTCTTGAAATAATGAAGTATCTTGATCAATTGATTATTGATAATTATAACCAGGAACTGAAGTTGATACCGAACTGCCGGGAGATAAAGGAGTATTGCGAAACACATCGGGAACTGATTAAGCGTGTTACGATTGTCTTGCGGAAGCCACAGGAAATTTTAACAACGCGAGGAGGAGATGCACCTAATCGAAAAGAAAAAATTTCCTATGCGGATACGCAATGTGTGAACCCCTTTGTACAGATGATTGTACGACCGGATGGAAAGGTTTCTCTGTGCTGTAATGATCCGTTGGGAAGAGATACGATGGGAGACTTATCACAGCAGACATTGCAGGAGGTATGGTATGGAGAGCCGTTTCAAAAAGTGAGAGCTGCATTGCGCAAAGGCAGGCAGTATTGGCCCCATTGTGAATTTTGTGATACGTTTAATATCGGTTAAACAGGAGAGCAACACTATGGAAAAAGATATGGTGAGTATCATGATCCCTTGTTACAATGGTGAGCCTTTTTTGGACAGGTTATTCCATTGCATTTTGGAGCAAACATATAAAAAAATACAAATTATTTTCGCAGATGACGGTTCAAAAGACGGGACGAAGGGTTTGGCAGAGTTTTGGCAGACAAAATGTGAAAGTGCAGGTATGGAATTTAAGTATCTGTATCAGGAGAATGGAGGTCTGGCATCGGCTATTAATTTGGCGTTACCGCATGTCTTAGGTGAGTATTGTATGTGGTTTGATGTGGATGATCTAATGACTGCAGACCATATAGAAAAAAAGGTCGGCTTTTTGAAAGAGCATCCGGAATGTGATATAGTGATGTGCAGGGGATACTTATATGATGAAGGCAACCTGGATGTTCCGATAGGAACGATGGGAGAGGAAAGAGCGATATCTAATCTTTTTGAAGACATACTATTTGAGAGAAGACGATGTACACAAGGGCTTTATATGGTCAGAACGGATGTTTTGATGAGGGTGCTGCCTCAAAAACATATCTATGATGAGAACAGAAGAATGGGGCAGAACATGCAATTGTTATTGCCTATAACATTACAAAACCATATTGGCTATATAGAAAATAAATTGTTTCGATATGTTGTCAGGAGCAGTAGTTTAAGCCACGCCAGTGGACAAAATCCAGAGAAGCTTCTCGCGTATGCAGAGCATGTTTATGACATAAAAGAACATGTGTTAAATACATTACCGATATCAAAACCGTATTTACGCTTCTTGATGAAGAAGCTGGAATTATTTTTATGCTGCCAAAAAATCAGTATATTGAGTAAAAGCAAAGAATTTGAAGATGAAAGATATGTGAAGACAGTGGCGATGAACTATGTAAATTATTCAGACATTAAAAGAAATCAAAAGAACAGAAATATAGTATATTGGGGAAAGTGTGAATGTACTGAGAACATTGCGCTCTGCTTGGAAAGGTATACAGGTATAAGGGGAACTGCATATATAGACAGTGATGCAAGGAAGTGTAACGGACAGGATGTGTTGTATAAAGACAGTATTGTGAAAGAATCCATGTATTTAGTGATTCCCTTGGAATATCATCAGGATATAGTAAATTTACTGGAAGAACGCGGCTTTGAAAGTCATAAAGATTTTTTTTATCCCAAGTATGATCTATGTAGTAAATTTGATGATCAGGATAAGGAATAAATCGAAACGAAATAATGAGGATAGAACAAATATGAAGGAAGTAGGAATTGCAACATTTCATTTTGCGGATAATTACGGTGCTGTGCTGCAATGTTATGCATTACAGAAGGTGATTAACCGTTTTGAAGGCGTTCATGCAAAGATCATTGATTATAGGCCGCCAGAGTTCAGATATGCCAAAGTATGGACAAGTGAGAGGGAAAAACTTTTATTTCAAAAGAAAAGACAGTCATTTGAACATTTTCTGGTTCAGCATTGTGAACTTTCACCGCAGAGAGTATCAGTGATTACCGGTGAAGAGTGTGATTACTGCTGTGTCGGGAGCGACCAGATTTGGAATCCGACGCATGTTTTTGAGGAATATTTCTTACCTAATGTGTCATCGAATATTTGCAAAATAGCGTATGCGCCGAGTATTGGATGTTCTGTAGCAGATGCGAAATCGAAAGAAAGTGTTTTTGCAAAGTACCTTCCCTCTTTCAAGGCCATTTCTCTGCGGGAAAAAGAGCATGTAGAGTACTTGTCAGACATAGCCGGCAAAAAGTGTGAGTGTGTACTGGATCCAACGTTGCTTTTGAATCCAGAGGATTATTTTCCTATACTGAGCAGGAAAACAGTAGGTGAAGAAGAGCCCTATTTGTTGTTCTACTGGTTGAAGAATGACAGAGAGTTATTCCGCGGAATGGAACTGGCTAATTCGATTGCACGTAAATTTAATTTAAAGATACTTCATTCTGTGGTTGGCGCAAAAGAAAGTATGTTTTATCAAGGAGGAGAGTGTATTTATTATACCGGCATTGAGGAGTTCCTCTGGTATATTAAGAATGCTTCTTTTGTAGTGACCAATTCATACCATGGAACAATTTTTTCCCTGCAGTTTGAAGTTCCGTTTTATTCTTTTGTTGTAAAAAGTATGATGAGCCGCTTTAGCACGTTGATGTCATATTGCGACTTGAAAGACAGAGTTGTCACAAAGCTGATAAGAATCGGTGATGTCAGCAAGGACATAGACTATAAGCGTATGAAGATTGAAATTTTTAGACACAGAGCAGAATCTATTGATTATCTGAAAAAGGCTTTGGACATCGTTTAGTGCAATACATTCAATAAAGATACGGAGAAGAGGCAATGAGTGAGATGAGGAAGGCGGATTGCTCCGGCTGCAGAGCCTGTGAATGGAACTGTCCGGTGCATTGCATAACTATGCAGATAGACGAGGAAGGATTTTGGTATCCGGTTCGGGATGACACAAGGTGTATTCAGTGTGGTAGGTGTGAGCAGAGTTGTAAGAACACAAAATATGTTCCGAATAAGATGGGCTTCGAGCGACGGGTGTATGCAGCATGGAATAGCAATCTGCAAATACGAAGACGAAGCAGCAGTGGTGGGATTTTTCATGCGTTGGCCTGCCAGGTGCTTGAACAAGGAGGCGTCGTTTACGGGGCATCGTTTACAGATGACTTTCGGGTAGAGCAGCGAAGAATTGATAAAAAAGAGGATATTATTCTGCTCATGGGATCAAAGTATGTGCAGAGTGATGTAGGGCGGACTTATCAACAGGCATTGGAGGATTTAAAAGATGGGAAGAAAGTATTGTACTCAGGAACTCCTTGTCAGATGAGGGGATTGCTTGCTGTTACGGGGAGATATGCGCAAAATCTGCTTTGTGTTTCTGTAATTTGCCATGGTGTACCTTCTCCGGCTGTATGGAAAAGATATTTGGCGTTAAAAAAGGGACAATATGCGGAAACCTCTATTCGAGACATTTCTTTTCGGGATAAGGCGTTCGGTTGGAGGAATTTTTCCACTTGTATAGAATTTGAAAATCGAAAATACTTTGAAGAACATGACAGAGATCTTTATATGCAGGGATTTTTGCAGAATCTGTTTCTGCGTCCGTCCTGTTATCAATGCAAGGCAAAGGCTATGCCGGTATATGCGGACATTATTCTGGGGGATTATTGGGGAATAGAGACGGAAGTGCCGGAACTGAATACATATGAGGGAATAAGCTGCGTCGTGGTAAATACCCAAAAAGGATTCGAACTTTGGAAGGAGGTGCAGGAGAAAGTTAATAGTCAAGAAACTACGTATGATGCTGTAAAGAAGAGCAATCCTATGTTGGAGGAAAGTGTGCGGGAAAACAAGAACCGAAAAAAATTCTTTGAGGAGCTTGAACTGGGAGGGGCTGTTGAGGAGGCAATCAGAAATAATCTGCATATGACAACGGTAACGGAAGAAGACCTCCAGCTTTACCAATATACAATACTATACAAGTATTTGGTGAGGCGGCTGTCAGACAATTATCTCAGTGAAACGCTGCACCGAATAGGATTAAAAAAGGTGGTTCTTTACGCAGTTACGGATATTCTAAGACTGTTGGTCATAGATATTGGCAAGAAAAAAGATGAATTTAATATTTTAATATCGGATCGGAATTTCAGAAGATATGGAAAAGAATATATGGGATTGTCCGTGGTGGATCCGCATGATTTGAAAAAGCTGGAAGAAAGCGGCGAGCTGGACGGCATAATTATATGTAATCCATTAAGAGAAAACGATATTATCGAGGAACTTATGGATCAGGGAATAGAACAGAAAACATTGTATTCGGTAACGGAATTAATATTTGATTAGTCAATTCAAAGGATTAATCTAAAGCAATTATTATCAAAAGACGAGGAGAAAAATATGGAATTTACAGGTAAATCAGTTCTCATCAGAGGAGCAGGCGAAAGAGGAATTAAAGTGTTACAATATCTCAGAAATAATGGAGTTGAGGTAAAGGGATTTCTTGACAATAATTCTGATAAATGGGGAACGGAGGTCGCAGGCATCAAGGTCTATCCGCCGGATGCATTTTTAGAACAGGAAAAGAATGTGGTTATTTTCTTATCGGTGGATCATTGTGATGGATTGGAAACTCAGCTGAGAGAGAAGTATAGTTTTGTAATCGGTGAAAAGGAAGTTGATAAGATATGTTATTTTCCGGAGAACGCTGGTTATAAAAAGTTTATTCCCCTGGGGCATTTTTATAGCTTGTATCCGAATGTAGATGAGATAAGGGATAGGCAAAATTCTTTTTACGACGAAGATAAGCTCATATGTGGAGTCGATCTGAATGAAGCAGCACAGTTGGATATATTGAGAAGAATGACGGAAATGTATAAAAATGTTCCAGACTGGCAAAGCGGAGAGGGGTATAGGGCAAAATATGGTAATCCGTCATTTTCACCGGGAGATATGATTGGATTGTGCTGTATGCTTCAGATTTTGCGACCTAAAAAAATGATAGAAGTGGGTTCGGGATGGAGTTCGGCCGTATCACTGGACACAAATGAGTATATATTGCAAAATGAAGTAGAGATGTCATTTATCGAGCCTTATCCGCAAGTGTTAAAGTCTATATTGAAGGTGAATGATAAGGTACATTTGCGAGAGGTAGGTTTGGAAAAGATCGAGTTAGATTACTTTCAGCAGTTGGAAGAGGGAGATATTTTATTTATTGACTCCACCCATGTGTCGAAAATGGGTTCAGATGTCAATTATTTGTTTTTTGAAATTTTGCCACGTTTAAAACAAGGAGTATATGTTCATTTGCATGATATTTTTTATCCCTTTGAATATCCATGGAATTGGATCGCGGAAAAGGGAATGGTTTGGAATGAACTGTATCTTTTGAGAGCGTTTTTACAGTGTAATACAGAGTGGGAGGTATTTTTTTTCCAGAACATGATGGAAAAGAAACATCCCGAAGTTTTTATGAAAAAATGGCCTGTCGCTATGCCGTTCCATGGGGGTAGTTTCTGGATGAGGAAGAAGGGGGGAAAGTAGTGGAGATGAAGTCCCGATTGGAAATTATAATGCCAATTTTTATCCTGGTGTATACCTAATGGCCGACTTCGCGTTTGATGCAGTTGATTGAAAGGGCTTCTTTGTAAAAGAAGGTGAAAATAATGACAAAACGTAATATTTTGCTAAATCCGGGGCCGGCCACTACCACAGATACTGTTAAGATGGCGCAGGTGGTGCCGGATATCTGTCCCAGAGAAAAAGAATTTGTTGAGATTATGAGAGAGCTGGAAGAAGATTTGGTGCGTATTGTACACGGAGATCATGACGTGTATACAGCTGTCCTGTTTTGCGGTTCAGGAACCATAAACATGGATATCTGCTTAAACTCTTTGCTCCCGGCAGACAAAAAGATCCTCGTTATCAACAACGGGGCATACAGCAGCAGGGCTGTAGAGATTTGCGAATACTATGGACTGGCACATATCAATCTGAGACTGCCCATGGACAGGCAGCCTGACTTAAATCTGGTAGAGCAGACACTTCGGGAGAATCCGGATATAGCATTGGTCTATACCACGCACCATGAAACGGGAACAGGGCTGCTTAATCCTATCCGGGAGATTGGAAGCCTGGCCCATTGCTACGGGGCACTGTCTGTGGTGGATACTACTTCCACCTACGCCATGCGCCCTATCGACATCGCGGCTGAGCAAATAGATTTTTGTATGGCATCAGCGCAGAAGGGTATCATGGCAATGACAGGACTTTCATTTATTGTGGGAAGGAGGGATGCCATTGAGGCATCCGCAGGATACCCCAAACGATCCTATTACTGTAACTTGTATATGCAGTATGAGTATTTAAAAAAACATGGGGAGATGCATTTCACTCCGCCGGTGCAGGTGATTTACGCAGCCAGACAGGCGTTGAAGGAATATTTTGAGGAAGGGGAACAGGCAAAGTGGGCGCGGCATGAAAGAGTATTTGAGGCAATCTGCAGTGACCTGAAGAAAATGGGCTTTAGTCTGTACATACCAAAGGAACTGCAATCCGGTCTAGTGGCGGCGGTTTTGTATCCTGATGATGACAACTGGAATTTTGAACGGATACACGATTACTGTTACGAGAGAGGATTTACCATTTATCCGGGTAAGGTGGAGAAGCTGGGGATGTTCCGCTTGTGTGCGCTGGGTGCTATAGATGAAACGGATATTATAGAGTTTTTCAAGGTATTCAGGGAGGCGCTGATAGCGTGTGGAGTTGCCATTCCGGTAAAATATTGAAAGGATGAAATGCTGTTGCCGGCAGCGGAGTGAGAGGAAAGATGAAAAAAGTATACACTTGCTTTTGTACGGATGTGATACATGAAGGGCATTTAAATATCCTGCGCCATGCCAGAGAGTATGGTGAGGTCACCGTTGGTGTGATGGCAGATAGTGCGATGGTGCGGTTCAACCGTTTCCCCACTTTGACTTTGGAAGGGCGAATGGAGTTGGTTAGGGCCACTGGTCTGGCGGATCATGTGCTCGTACAGAATACTATCATGTATGGGGATGTGCTGCGCAGTCTGAAACCGGATTATGTGGTTCACGGGGATAACTGGAAGGAGGGACCAGAGCAGGCCATTCGGAAGAATGTGTTGGAGGAATTGGAAAAGTATGGCGGAGAGCTCATTGAACTGCCCTATACAGACAATGTCCAGGTGAAGAAGATAGACGACCGAATGAGAGAGAAGCTTGCCATGCCGGAGTTCCGCAGGAAACGGTTGCGTCAGTTAATTCAGATACGCCCAGTTGTGAAGGCGCTGGAGGTGCATTCCGGACTGACCGGGTTGATTGCGGAGAAGACTATCGTAGAGCACGGCGGGGAGTTGGATCAGTTTGACGCCATGTGGGTCTCCAGTCTGTGTGACTCAACAGCCAAGGGCAAACCGGATATTGAACTGGTTGATATGTCTTCCCGCATCCGAACCATCGATGATGTGATGGATGTGACAACAAAGCCAATCATTTTAGATGGGGATACAGGAGGTCTGGTGGAGCACTTTGAATATAATGTGCGTACATTGGAACGGATGGGTGTATCTGCAATTATTATTGAGGATAAAACAGGGCTGAAAAAAAATTCTCTTTTTGGAACAGAGGTAGAGCAGAATCAGGATAGCATTGAAAACTTTACGGCGAAGATCCGCGCAGGCAAGCAGGCGTTGCGCACGGAAGAGTTTATGATTATTGCCAGAATAGAGAGTCTGATTCTGGAAAAGGGTATGGAGGATGCATTAAAAAGGGCATATGCTTATGTGGAGGCAGGAGCTGACGGCATCATGATTCACTCCCGAAGAAAATCACCAGATGAGATTGTGGAATTCTGCCGAAGATTTCGGAAACAGGATTCCCATACACCCATTGTGGTGGTTCCCACCTCCTTCAACAGCATCACGGAGGAAGAACTGGCGGAAGCGGGAGTTAATATTGTTATCTACGCAAACCAGCTGACCAGAAGTGCATTTCCTGCCATGCAGCAGACTGCAAGATCTATTCTGGAAAACCACAGAGCTCTTGAGGCGGATGCGGGGCTGATGCCGTTCAAGGATATTATACGTCTGATCGATGAGATCTAGCGGAAGGGAAAGCGGGAATATGAGTGAGATAGCAGTGCTGATGGCAGCAGGACTGGGAACCAGGATGCTTCCTGTGACAGAGCGGATACCAAAGCCTTTGGTAAAGGTTTTTGGAAGACCCATGATAGAGACGGTGATTGAAGGGCTTCAGGAGAGACGGGTGCCGGAGATATACGTTGTAACCGGATATTTAGCAGAGCAGTTTGATTATTTGCCGGCAAAATATCCTGAGGTCAGACTTTTGCATAATCCAGATTATCAGATAAAGAACAATATTTCATCTCTCTATGCGGCAAGAGAGGTTTTGGGAAAAGGAGATTGCTTTATCTGCGAGTCGGATCTGTATGTGGCGGATAAGGATATTTTTCTAAAGGAGTTGTGCGGTTCCTGTTATTACGGGCGGATGCAGGCGGGATATTCTGCTGATTGGACCTTTACTCTGCAGGATGGCAGGATTATTCGTGTGGGCAAGGGCGGCAATGACACTTACAACATGGTAGGAGTGGCATATCTGAAGCAATCAGATGCGCTGCTTCTCAGGGACGAAATTATGGCTGCATACCAGAAAGAGGAAAACAGCCAATTGTTTTGGGATGAAGTGGTAGATCGGGTTCTGGACAGATTGCTTTTGACTGTGGAGCCGGTGCAGGATGGGCAGCTGATTGAGATTGACACAGTGGAAGAGCTGGCGGCATTAGATTCGTCGTGGAGATAAATGCCGTTTTATTTGATAATACAGATGTTTATTTAAGGGATATTAACAAGAGCAAGAAAATGACGAGGAAAAGGTTAAGATACATTCTTCCCGAACAAGGATAAAGGCTCCTGAGCATTTGGTAGCCCAAATTATTACATAGTAAAAAAGGATAAGGAGAGTGTGACGGATGGAAGCTCAGGCGTTATTGAATATAATAGGCAGTGATTTTTACACAGGGGTGCCAGATAGTCAGCTTCGTGCCTTGTGCGATTGCCTGATGCAGAACAAGGGTATAGGTGCAGGACATGTTATTGCTGCCAATGAGGGAAATGCGGTTGCGCTGGCAGCAGGCGAGTATCTGGCCACCGGGAAAATACCGGTTGTCTATATGCAGAACAGCGGCATTGGCAATGCGGTTAATCCCATTTTGTCATTGACCAATGAAAAGGTTTATGGTATTCCATGCATTTTTGTTGTGGGGTGGCGTGGAGAACCGGGAGTTCATGACGAGCCTCAGCATATTCGCCAAGGTGAACTGACTCTTCGTCTGTTGGAGGACCTGGGTCTAAAGGTGTATGTGCTTGACACAGATACCTCAGAGAGCGACATCAGTCATGAGCTGGCGGAGAGCGAAGAATGGTTTGCGCAGGGGAAAAGCCTTGCCTTTGTGGTGAAGAAGGGGGCTTTACATAATGAGGCAAAGGTTAGCTATCAAAATTCTTATGTGCTGTTACGCGAAGAAGTAATAGAATGTATTACAGAAGCGGCGGGCCAGGACGTCATAGTAGCAACTACCGGAAAAGCGGGAAGGGAGTTGTATGAGGTTCGTGAGCGCAGAGGGCAGTCTCATAAATATGATTTTCTTACGGTAGGTTCTATGGGGCATTGCAGTTCTATAGCGCTTGGAATTGCAATGAATAAGCCTGACAAAAAAGTTTGGTGCATTGACGGAGATGGCGCGGTGCTGATGCACTTGGGGGCTATGGCGGTCATCGGAAACAGGAAGCCGAGTAATCTGATACATATTGTGATTAACAACGAGGCGCATGAAAGCGTTGGCGGGATGCCCACAGTAACAAATACAATGAATATTCCGCAGATTGCAATGGGGTGTGGATATGAGTCAGCGGCTTCGGTTCAGATGATGGCGGATTTGAAAGAGAAGTTGAAGCAGGTGAAGGGGGCAGATGCACTCAGCTTGATAGAAGTGAAATGTGCAGTTGGCGCCAGAGCGGATCTGGGAAGACCGAAAACGACACCGAAAGAGAACCGGGACAGTTTTATGGAGTATCTGAGGGCATGACATTCGGTCTGACAGAGCACGGGCTTATCAGCAGGGGATTTGGACAAAGGTTTTTCGATGGGTTGTATTTGCAACCGTTTAGGTAACAGATATAATAGAGAGGAGTGCGGAGAAATGTACTATATCAATGAGAATATCAGAGATTTGTATCGGGTGAAATTTCATGATGAAAGAGCGGGTGTTCTTCGGCTGGATATGAACGAAAATCCTGAAGGGCTGCCCAGAGAATTTTTCGATGCCGTGGTTGCAAAAATCACACCAGAGTACATAGCAACCTATCCGGAGAAAGATAGGCTTACCGGCCTGTTGGCGGAACATAACGGAACAGCGTGCGAAAATATTTCAATTACTGCCGGATCGGATGAGGCGATGCGGCTTATTTTTCAATGCTTTGGTGAGCCGGGGAAAAAATTGCTGACAGTGACGCCGACCTTTGAAATGTATGATGTATATGCCAAAATGTTTGGAATGAGGCACGAGACGATAGAGTACAAGGAGGATTTTTCGGTTGACATTGCGGACATTCTGCAGGCGGTGGATGAAGAGACGGGGATTGTTATTTTACTGAATCCAAACAGTCCCATCGGCAGTACCTATGATGAAGCAGCTGTGCGTAAGGTGATGGAGCGTGCGGCTTCGGCAGGGGCCATTGTTGTGGTTGATGAGGCATATCATTATTTTTATCAGCCTACTTTTATGCCGTTGATCAAAGAATATGATAATCTGCTCATTCTCCGTACTTTTTCGAAACTGTTTTCTATGGCAGGTCTGAGAATTGGGTATGTGTCCGGCGATGCAAGGCTGATAGAGTTTATAGAGAAGGCGGAATCTACCTTTAATGTAAACAATATAGCAATTTTGTTTGCGGAGGAGGCAATTCAGAACAAAAAGCTTGCAGCTGACTTGATGGAGAAGGAGAGGGAGGGACGCTTGTGGCTTGCGGAGCGTCTTCAGAACGCGGGCTACAGAACGCTGGCGCTGGAAGGAAATTATATTTTATTTTTCCCAAAGAAGGAATCAGGGGCAGTCGTAGAGGCACTGAAGGAGAAAAACGTCTGGGTCAGGGATTACGGCAGAGGGATCTTGAAGGGGTGGATACGGGTGTCCACAGGTGCCAGGGATTATATGGAGAAATTCTGGGAGGCTTTGCTCCAGGCTGACAGTTTTGAAAACTTCTGAATGGCAGCCCTGTAAGGCGTTCCACTTTGTAAATTGGGACTTTTGTGGATAAAAGAGCGGAAATCAAGCAGAAAAGGGGTTGCGTTTAAACATATAATCGTTTATAATGCTGTTTTATAAAAGGCGGCATGCAAAGGAAGCCTTAGGAAATTGCCTTTGCATACTTTGGCTAAATCATGTATAATATATAATAGAGGTAAGAACATTGATTACAAAAGAAAAGTTCTTAAAAAAATACAACATCAAAGAATCTTCGCTTTTGAGTGCCGGGATATCATGGGAAGATCTTTGCGATATATATACAGATTTTGGGGAAAATAAGTCTGACAAATATGAAAATATTTTAAAGGAATTTACAGACGTTTATTTAAGGGATATTAACAGGTGCAAGGAAAATGACGAGGAAAAGGTTAAGATACATTCTTATCGAACTAGGGTAAAAGATCCGGAGCATTTAATAGCCAAAATTATTAAAAGAAAAAATGAAAATCAAAAGAAGTATAAGCTGTTGGACAAGGATAATTATGAAAAATTTATTACGGATTTAATCGGGATAAGGTGTTTTGTCCTTTTCAAGGCGGATTGGGTAAGTTTTCATAATTATATTTTATCGAAATTCGAGAATGATATAAAGTATTATATCAGAGATTCTATTGAAGATTTTGATGATGATGAGGATCATTTCTATATTGCGGAGAAACCGAAGGTGCATATTAGAAATGGGGACGCAAGGGAGATTTATGATGAAGTCCTTTCACCGGATTGTGTTATTGATGGAAAGGTGTATCGTTCGGTGCATTATATCATAAAATATAGGGGAGTTTATCTGGAAATACAGGTTCGAACTTTGTTTGAAGAAGGCTGGGGAGAAGTAGATCACGCTGTTGTTTATCCGTATTATCAGGATGATCAGCTGTTGAAAGAGTACACCGCATTGTTAAACAGATTATCTGGGTTAGCGGACGAGATGAGCAGCTTCTTCTATCGCTTGAGAGAGACAGAAGCCGAAAAGGCCGAACGTACTGCTTCGCACTGTAACATTGATACACAGATGCTGGATACGGCAGATGAGGAGAAACAAAAAACGGAGGATATTGTTCAAGTTCATTCACATGCATCAGGTTCCGTGAATACACCAAGCGATTGTCTGCAAATGGTGCTTAATGAATAAAAGGAGGAAGAGGTATGGAAACATCGAAGACACAGATAAGGCGGTCTGCAAGTGAAATTGCTGATATTGGGATTTCATTGATTAAGAGCGGAAAGGTTCGGAATCATAAGTTGGGCAATAGTTCACGTATTCATACTGGTGAGGTCGAGAAAAAGGAATATCAGACTTATAGAGATTTTCTTCCCAGTAAAAATTGTTGTATGGTTTATGATTTAACAGGAAGTGAGTGCTATGAATAACATAGAAAATACGTATATAAACTATGACGAGTTAGTAAAGTCTGTAGGCGGGGAAGCTATAATCAAAAGCCGTATTGAACAAATCAGCCAGGAGATGCTGGATTTTTTGGCGGTAAATAAATTGGACGAGGTTGCTTATATACATGAAATGGCATTAACTCATGCAGTTATGGACTATTTTTCTGATATTCAGCGCCTAAAAGACTATCAGAAAATCGAACATGTCAATGAAATCAAGATTAAGGCGTATGAAACTTTTTGGCTGTTGAAAAGGAAACCGCTCCAATTAACAAAGCAGCTTGAAGAGGACAGATGTCTTTATGTAAACGAAAAATTTCTTTTAACGAGGCTGACAAGCTTTATGCTTGAGGATAATATCAATATGCCCATTATTGAAGAAAAGAGTACAGCCTTTAAAAACTTTCTTGATACATTATATTACTATCTGAAGTTTAGAAGATGCGATGCACAATCAATAGAGTTAATGCTATTAGCTTTTAAAGCTGGCCAAGTTGTATTTTCAGATTAATATATTTTATTTATGATATAATTCCCCGCAAGTTTTTGCGGGGAATTATATTAAAGGATGAGTATACTGTTATATAAGGTATGTCTGGAAGCGGCGGAGCAGGATGCCATAGCAGTAACTGCTGGAAAATTTCATTTAATGTAAACAATATAGCAATTTTGTTTACGGAGGAGGCAATTCAGAACAAAAAGCTTGCAGCTGACTTGATGGAGAAGGAGAGGGAGGGACGCTTGTGGCTTGCGGAGCGTCTTCAGAACGCGGGCTACAGAACGCTGGCGCTGGAAGGAAATTATATTTTATTTTTTCCAAAGAAGGAATCAGGGGCCGTCGTAGAGGCACTGAAGGAGAAAAACGTCTGGGTCAGGGATTACGGCAGAGGGATCTTGAAGGGGTGGATACGGGTGTCCACAGGTGCCAGGGATTATATGGAGAAGTTCTGGGAGGTTTTGCTCCAGGCTGACAGTTTTGAAACGTCTTCCATAAAAATCAGTTGATTATTACAGCTTGAAATGTTACAATACACTCAAAGCATATTTTCTTTTGTATCGGTTATTGGCCGTACTTCTTTATTCTATTTCATGTAGATATTCTTTTGAAAATTCATGCTTTTATCATCACATTACAGGCAGGAGTTTTCAGAAGGAAGCGCTCCTGCACATATTTTGCGGGAGGGCATATATGGAGAGAACAAGAAAAAAATACGAGGAACTGACGATTACTGACGATTTTATGTTTGGAAAGGTGATGCGGAATCCGAAGCGCTGCAAAAAGCTGTTGGAAATCATTTTGAATGTTAAAATTCAAAAGGTAGAGTTCATTGATGACCAGCAGACGGTAGATTCTGATTACATAGCCCGGAGTATTAGAATTGATGTCTATGCGGAGGACAATGCCAATACGGTTTACTCTGTGGAAATGCAGGCCAGAAATACGGGAGAACTGCCGGTGAGGAGTCGTTATTACCAGTCGGCGGTTGATATCAACCTGATTGAAAAGGGCATGGATTACGAATTGTTGAAAAAGAGCTATGTAATCTTTATCTGTACCTTTGATGTGTTTGGCAGGGGCCGGGCGATATATCACTTTGAAAATCTTTGCCGGGAAGAGCCGACAATACGTTTGGAGGACGGAACAGAGAAAATCTTTCTGAACACAAAGGGAATAAGAGATGCAGGGGCATCGTTGGCTGGTGTGGACGAAGAGCTTCGCTGCTTATTGGACTATTTTGAAAGCCTGGTGCCGCAGGATGCCTTTACCGGGGAACTGGATGAGGCGGTAGCCGCGGCGAAGGAGCATAAGGAATGGAGGCGGGAGTATATGACGCTGGCGCGGATGATGATGGACAGCAGGCGGGAAGGAAAAGCAGAAGGAAAAGCGGAGGATATCCTGGAGCTGTTGAGTGAATTGGGCGAACTGACAGATATACTAAAGGAGCGTATTCAGCAGGAAACGGATTTGAAAGTGCTGGGGAAATGGCTGAAGATGGCCGCCAGTGCGGAAAGCATTTCGGAATTTGAAGGTAATATGGATGACAAATAGACAAGACCTGCAAATTACCAGATTATTGATTGACATACATAAGAGGTATAGAAATGGATTATTCAGAAGAACTGATAAGAAAGGCATATAAGAAATTAAAATGCAGTGTATATTTCGACAAAACACAGCTGCTTCTCAGGCAGCAGATTGTTGAATTTGAGGACGGGGATATTGATGTAAAGCTGGCAAAAATATATCATGCTTTGAGAAACGGCAGGAAATGGGATCGGCTGCAGGAGGAGATATTAGAGTCAATCTCCTTCAAGGTATTTCCGAAAAGCATTGTGGACCCAAAGAGCAAAAAAGGGATTTCTCAAGAGGCCCGGGATAACGGGAAAGGGGTTGCGCTGGTGACAAACCGTGTGCCGGAAGAAATACAGGTTGATAAGCTGCAGTATTTTATCAATATGTCTGTAGAAGGCCACATTTTGGGCGTACTATGGCTTTTGACAATTGGCTGGAGGCTTGATAAAGATTTGTATGAGAATTCCTACGGGAATAGATTGAGAAAACAGATTGTTCAGGAGTTGGAGCAGGATAGCGGAGAAATATCTTATTCTCCGTACTTGTTTGAACCATATTTTCAGCAGTATGAAAGTTGGAGGGATTCGGCGCTGGAGCTGGCCCAGAACAGTATAAATAAGAATCAGGATGTTATTGTATTCACAATGGATTTAAAGAGATTTTTCTACAGTGTGGATTTAAATGAGGAGGCTTTTGACAAAATATGGAACGAGGCAGTTGCGCCAAATATAAGTGAAGATGACAAAGTCGCCGAAAGGCTGAACTTATTTGTCAGGGAGGTCATATCCACATATTCTGGGCGCTGCAATATATCTGGCACCAGAAACATTCTTCCCATTGGCTTTCTGCCATCCAACGTATTAGGAAATTGGTGTTTGAAGCGATTTGATACGGCAGTTTCCGATGGCTGGAATCCCTTGTATTTCGGGCGCTATGTGGATGATATTATCATAGTGGACAAGGTTGAGAAAAACAGTGCGTTGTATGATATGATGAATGAGGCGGAAGTGAATGCCGACAGAGTGCTGAAATATTGTCTTGCCCAGTGCAGCAGATGGAATGGCCTGGTGCAGGAGAAAGGCTGTAATAAGTATGCCCTTTTTATAGATCCGAATGAAGAAGGTGTTGATGTAGAAGATGTCGATGCAGAGGATGTTGATGCAGAGGAGCATCAATATATACTGAATCCCATCTATAATATCACGGAGCACTCTGGCAGTAATATCAGCCTGCAAAATGAAAAGGTAAAGATGTTTTACTTTAAGCATGGCGAGTCCAGCGCACTGCTGCAGTGTTTTAGAAAGCAAATTGCGGAGAACGCCAGTGAGTTTCGTTTTCTGCCGGAGGATGAGGCTGTTTTTGACGCAAATGATTACAGTGAGATATATGATATTGACAACAAGGAAAGTATCAATAAGTTTCGGGGAGTCGACGGAGTTTCCATTAATAAATTCGCACTGTCCAAGATGCTGGGGAAATACATGCGGGTCAGCAGTTTGATTAATGACAAGATCGAGAACCGCTTTGCACGGGATATCGCAAAAATATATACCTCCCAGGTGATTATTGACAATTATATCACATGGGAAAAGGTGATTGAAATATTCGTGGTGAATGGCCAATGGAAGGCTCTCGGGGTATTTATGGAGAATATCTTTTTGGCGGTGAGCCGGATAAAATGTATAGATGAGACAGAAAAAGACCAGGATGTGAGGACGAATCTTCAGGAATACCTTTACGCTGCGTGGGTAAGGGCACTGTCTCTTGTCTGGGGCCCCGATGCGAAGAAGCATATAAGGGCAACTGTAAACAGGTTCTCGGAAGTTCTGATAGAGGAAGAAGATGTATTGAAGGACAGGCGGAGCTACCTGCTTACGCGTATGTATGATAAGTATGTCCTGCCCGTTCTGCCGGATGTTCTCGGAAAGAGCTGGATTGAAGGTGCAGATGATGACAGGGAAGGAGTATGCCTGTATGATTTCTCCGCTGTGTTACATGAATCTGCTAAAACGAAATCTGATGAAGAAGCATCCTACTGCTTTTTCCCTTATATGGTCACAATGTATGATCTGTATATCCGGAGGCTGGTGCTAAAACTGAGGGGAACAGAAGAGACGAAAGAGGAATGTGCAGGCAAGCCCTCTTTATGCGACATTACTTCCATCAAAGAGAGTTATGTAAAGATTAATTTTAACATAGAGAATGCTGTGCTTGACAATGCCATATGCGCTGCCACGGCGGAGATTAATGGAAATAAAGATATACCTGTGATATCCGTGGGTACAGCCCGCCAGGGGAAGCTGGACATAGCAATTGCGAATATTAAGTTGGAGGCAGACAATTTCGAACGCCTTGTCAAGGGGCATCCCAATCGTTCTTATAAGCGGTATGAGGATATTTCGCGCATTGTCAACAGTGCGATTTCTGAAAAAGCGGATATGCTTGTGCTGCCTGAGGCATGCGTGCCTATAGAGTGGCTGTCTGCTATAATAAGAACCTGCACAAAAAATAATATGGCGCTGGTCACCGGAGTGGAACATATCATTTTTAATGAAAAGGTTTACAATTATACGGCAGTGGCTTTACCCTATGAGGAGGCTGGCTACAGATGCGCGGTGCTTTCGTTCCATTTGAAAAACCATTATGCGCCTCATGAGGCGGATCTGATTCAGGGCTATCGGCTGCAGGAGGTGCCGGGGAAGGGATATGAATTATATCACTGGAAGGATTGCTGGTTTCCCGTGTATTGCTGCTACGAGCTTGCGTCTATTGGTGACAGAGCCTTATTTTCCGCCTATGCGGATGTATTGGTTGCGGTAGAATGGAATAAGGATGTAAATTATTACAGCAATATTCTTGAATCCCTGAGCAGGGATTTACATTGCTATTGTGTACAGGTGAATTCCTCTGATTACGGAGACAGCAGGATTACGATGCCGTCAAAGACAGAGATGAAGGATATCATTAAAACCAAGGGCGGAAACAATGCTACCGTACTGGTGGGTACAGTTGATTTTGCCAGGCTCCGTAATTTTCAGTTTAAGGAGTATAATCTGCAGAAAATGAATAAAGAATACAAGCCTACTCCTCCTGTGTTTAATAAAAAAACAGTGGAACAAAAAATGCAGGGAAAGCTGAAAGATGCGTTGATTAACCCATGACTTTTCTGACAGTTTGTGATAAGATGTTTTGTAATACGGGAAATAATACTACCCCAGGGGGCAGAAAAGTTGGACAAATTTGCAACACTTAAAAAATATTTTGGATATGATACCTTTCGGAAGGGTCAGGAACTTTTGATAGACAGCATTTTGGATGGCAGGGACGTACTTGGCATTATGCCCACCGGAGCGGGGAAGTCCATTTGTTACCAGGTTCCTGCGCTGATGCTTTCCGGAATTACGCTGGTCATTTCTCCTCTTATTTCCCTGATGAAGGATCAGGTTCGCTCTTTGAATCATGCGGGTATACACGCCGCTTATATCAACAGCTCCCTTACAGAAAATCAAATAGTGAAGGCCCTGCAGCTTGCAGCTGCGGGGCGGTATAAAATTATTTATGTGGCCCCGGAGCGCTTGGAGACAGTATCTTTCATGCGGTTTGCACGAAGTATGGAAATCAGTATGGTGGCGGTTGACGAGGCTCACTGTATTTCCCAGTGGGGACAGGATTTCCGGCCCAGCTATCTGAAGATTGCCCGGTTCATTGAGCAGCTGCCTGTGAGACCTGTGCTGGGTGCTTTTACAGCAACGGCTACAGGAGTTGTAAAAGAAGATATTATCTGTGTGCTGGGACTTAAGGAACCGGAGATTCTGATTACCGGATTTGACAGGAAGAATCTTTATTTCGGCGTGGAGACTCCGAAGCGCAAGGACGCCTTTTTGCTGGATTACGTGCTGGAACATGATGGCGAGAGCGGCATTGTTTACTGCGCCACCCGCAAAAATGTGGAGCAGGTGTATGAGCTGCTGTGCCGGATGAAGCTGCCTGCCGCCAGATACCATGCAGGACTGTCCGCAGAGGAGCGCAGGAACAATCAGGACGATTTTATCTGTGATGTGAAGCCTGTGATGGTAGCCACCAATGCCTTTGGCATGGGTATCGATAAGTCAGATGTGCGTTATGTAATTCATTATAATATGCCTCAGAGTATGGAAAATTACTATCAGGAAGCGGGGCGCGCAGGCAGGGATGGAGAGCCCGCAGAGTGTATCCTGCTGTATTCTCCGCAGGATGTGATGATAAACCGTTTTCTGATCGAGAACAGGGAGCAGAAGGAGGAAGACTTTGAGGGGGAGATGCTGCAGGCAATCCGGGAGCATGACGAGGAACGGCTTCGTACCATGAACTATTACTGCGTCACTACGGATTGTCTGCGGGATTATATCCTCAGATATTTCGGGGAAAAGGGTGGTGATTGCGGCAACTGCTCCAACTGCAGCAGGGAATATACAGAAGCGGATATGTCTGCTGAAGCGCGTAAGGTAATTGACTGCATAGAAGAACAGGGGGGAAGATACGGCATCAATGTAGTGACAGGGACATTGATGGGGGCTGAGACGGCAAAACTGAAGGAATATAATGTGAAAAGGTATCATTCTTTCGGGGCGCTGCACGGTATGCGGGAGGCCAATGTCAAGAAGCTGATTCAGAAGCTGATTCAGGAGGGAGTATTGCGTCAGACGCCGGATAAGTACGCGCTGCTGAAGCTGACATCTCTGGCGGCGGAGGTTGCGGATGGAAGCCGGCAGATCCTGCTGCGGATGCCGCCGCAGGAAAAAAAGGCTGCCCATGCGCGAGGAGGTTCAGCAAGCAGTTATGGAGGCGCAGACGGATTGAAAGATGTTGATGGTTTCCGGCGAAGCAGGGGCGGCCGCAGATCAGACCTGCTCAATTCCGATGGTCTGGAATGCTTTGAAGCTCTTCGTGTCCTGCGAGCGGAAATTGCAAAGGAGGAAGCAGTTCCGCCTTATATTGTTTTTTCCGACAAAACGTTGGTGGATATGTGTATCAAACTTCCCTTCACAAGAGAGGAGATGCTGCGCGTGTCGGGAGTAGGCGAGCACAAGTGTGAGAAATATGGGGAGAGATTCATCACCCGGATAAAGGAATTTACCGGCGGAGTGAAACGGAAATTTTACTTCGGTTAGCAGCGAAAGAAATAGATAAAATGGATGATAAATTTTAGAAAACCCTTGAAATACCCGGCAGTTTATGATAACATGATAACTTGTGATGAATTAATTCCTTGCTCGCACTTTTGATGCGGGCCAGAGACCAAAAGGAGGTAACAAAATGAACAAGTATGAATTAGCCGTTGTTGTGTCCGCTAAGATCGAAGACGAAGCAAGAGCTGCTGTGATTGACAAGTGCAAGGCTCTGATTGAGAGATTCGGCGGCGTTATCACAGAAGTGGATGAGTGGGGCAAGAAGAGACTTGCTTATGAAGTTCAGAAGATGAAAGAAGGTTTCTATTACTTCATCAGATTTGACGCAGAGAGTACTGCGCCCGCTGAGATCGAGAGCCGTGTCCGCATTATGGACAATGTCATCAGATACTTGATCGTAGACAGGACGAGGCATAAATTAGAAAGCGAGAAGTAAAGTATGAACAAAGTAATTCTTATGGGACGTTTAACCAGAGACCCTGAGGTGAGATATTCACAGGGAGCCAGCCAGACTGCGGTAGCACGTTTTTCCATTGCAGTGGACAGGAGATTCAAGCGTGAGGGCGAGCCTGACGCGGATTTCTTTAACTGCACCTGCTTTTGGCAAGCAGGCAGAGTTTGTCGAGAGGTATCTGCATAAGGGGACTAAGGTTGTTTTAAGCGGCAGAGTCCAGAATGACAACTACACTAACAAGGACGGACAGATGGTTTACAGTGTCCGCATTATGGTGGATGAGATTGAGTTTGCCGAGAGCAAAAATGCTTCCGGCGGAAATGGGGACGGCGGTTACAACAACGGAGGCTATGGGGACAGAAACAATGCGCCTGCAGCATCCGGAGCGGGTGACGGCTTCATGAACATCCCGGATGGCATTGACGAGGAGTTACCGTTTAATTAAGTTTGAGTTAAGATAGGAGGCATTTAGAATGGCTTATAATAAAGCAGAGAAATCCGATTCTCCGATGAGGAAAAAGGGCGGTATGCGCAGAAGAAAGAAAGTATGCGTATTCTGCGGCAAGGATAATGTGATTGATTACAAGGATACAAACAAGCTGAAGAGATATGTTTCCGAGAGAGGCAAGATTCTTCCCCGCCGTATCACCGGCAACTGTGCAAAGCATCAGAGAGCGCTGACCGTAGCGATCAAGAGGGCGCGTCACGTTGCCCTGATGCCTTATGTTCAGGACTAATTTCAAAAGTAAGACAAATCATAAGACCAATCATTCTGCGGAATCCGCAGGAAGATTGGTCTTTTTTTGACACTTGCTTCAAAATCATATAAAGCTATGCTTGACGGCTTGAACTCAGTTTCTGGCTTTTCCGGAGGAATCCCGGATAATCAGCGAGGGTTCAATCAGCTGTAACGGCGGAAGCGAGGCGGAACTGTAGACGCCTTCCACCGTGGCAATCAGTTTTTCGGCAAAGTCATCATAGTTATAGTCGACACTTGTGAGCTTTGGAGTTACCACATTGCAGATGAGAGTGTTGTCATAACCCACCACGGATATGTCTTCCGGAATCCGAAAGCCATGTTCCAGAATGCAGTTCATGGCGCCTGCAGAGGCGGAGTCGTTGATGCCGATGACGGCGGTGGGAATGTTGTCCAGAGCAAGTAGTTTTTGGGTTTGTATGTATCCGGTTTCATAATCATAGCTGCCGTAATTTTCATAGTATTCGGGACGGCAGGGGATTTGGTATTTGGCAAGAATCTGTTTATAGCGCATTCTCTTTTCGTAGGAGGCGGCGACACTGTCCAGTCCGCCGACCAGAGCAATATCCCGGTGGCCCAGGGCAATCAGATGCTCCATGACCAGATCCATGGTCTTGATGGCATCGATGCGTACCTGGTAGCAGGAGGTGCCGTCCAGTTTGCCGGTGAGGATGACGGGGATGGAATTGCTGACCTGGTTTACCTTTTCAACAAAAGATTCGTTGGAGTGCAGATCATCTGCCCGGCCGCCCACTAATATGATAGCGTCCACCCGCTGCTCTTCCATAAGAACCAGCTGCTGTTCCTCAATTTCCTGCTGACCCAGAGAGTTTTCCAACAGCAGGGAATAGCCCTTTGTCCGGGCCGCCTGTTCACATGCTACAAACAGATTAGCGTAGTAGGGGTTGCGGACGTCGGCCATGATGATACCGATGACCTTCCGGCGGGTCTCCGTCAGGCCTCTGGCCAGGGCGTTGGGGCGGAAGTTGTATTTGGCGATAACCGCCTGAACCGCCTCCAGTTTGTCGGATTTTACCTTTGCATTGCTTGTCAGTACCCTGGACACTGTGGCAGGAGAGACGCCAGCCTCTCTGGCAATGTCATAAATCGTGATTTTCTTTCCTTCTAAAGCTCGTAAATCTTCCATAATGGCAGTACATTCCCCTTTAATTCATCAGAACAATTACTTAATGTATCTATCGCGATTTGCCTGCCGGGAGCAGTTACACATGCCCTAAAAAAATGAAAGCGCTTTCATAACAAGTACAGCAATACGATAGCCACAACATATTTACATTATACGATATTATACAACAAATCAGGGAATTTGTCACTAGGAGAAAACGGGCGGCAAAACAGGCAATGCCGAAACCGATTTCCTGTCATTTTCTAGGTTCCTGGGGTATAAACAAATATATGCACAAATATAACAGGTAAAATTTTGTATAAAGTGACAAAATAGACAACGAAGACTAAAAACTTTAAAAAAGTTATTGACAAAGTGCCCATGCAATTTTATCATATAGTTGTGAAACCGATTTCAAAACAATTCTGTGCTGTTGTGTCATACTGTCGGATTTCAGGAATTTTTAGATTCCGGGAAATGTGGGCGGAGGGTATAACGGGCACAGTAATTAAAGGAGGAAAAGGATGAAAAAGAAAGTTGTAGCATTGATGATGAGTGCTGTTATGGCTTTCTCACTGGCAGCCTGCGGCGACGGTAATGCTGAGACCAGCGGCAGCGCTAATCCCAATGGGGGGGGCACTTCTCAGGAACCCAGTGAGAGTACACCGGAAAGCACACCTGCGCCGGAAGGCTCTGAGACTCAGCCGGAGGTTCCGGCCGAAACCACGGTAATTCGTTACGGTACCCACTGGGTAAATGCACTTGACCCTTATCATGTAGATGATGTGTCGGGTGAGTATACCATGGGTGAGTCGGAGAGGCAGGCAGCCCTTGCCGGACTGGAAGCGATTAAAAATGAATTAAATGTGGAATTTGAGTTTATTCAGTATGCGGAGGATACCCGGACAGAGTTGATGACCAGCGTGCTGGCGGGTGACCCTATCTGCGATATTGCAGTGCTGTGGGGCGGTTCTGAAGCAACAGTACTGGCACAGAACGTGCTGCAGAAGCTGGACGATTATGTGGGCCTTTTCGAGGATGATGAGGCTGCCTGGCTTTTGGATGAAGCGCTGTTCGGACATTATTATCTGTTGGACAATGATATGGACTATGTGCCCTATTTCCCTCTGGTGGTGAACCTGACCCTTCTGGAGCAGGTAGACGCCCTGAAGGATGCTGACGGCAATACTATCTATCCCATGGATTTATATCTGGAAGGAAACTGGACCTGGAGTACCTTCGAAGATTACCTGACCAAGGTGGACGCTTATTACAGCAATGTGGCGGCGCCTGCGGACGCAGGCTTCTACGATACGGTACAGGCCTATGAGACAGACTTCCGCTATGCGGCGCTGGCTGCTATGTATGCCAACGGAAGCGGAATTTACAGAGACGGTGCTATCGCGGCGGATTCTGATGCGTCCATCGAGGCTGTTCAGTTTATTGATAAGCTGAGGACTGCCGGACTGCTGACAGACTGCGGACTTTACGATGAGGGATATGTACCCCAGTGGTGCGAGGGCGGAAATGATTTTGGCCGCGGCGCTACCGTATTTTCGGATGTGCCTAACTGGTCCATCGGCGGATATGCTTCCTCCTGCGGCGACCGTGGAGAGAGCATTGCTATCATTCCCTGGCCCAGAGCCGATCGTCTTGCAGCTGACAGCGAGGACTACAAGCAGGTGCTGAACATGGGCGACAGTGTAGGTCTCCTGAAGGGAAGCAAGGTAGACACAGAGCTGGCGCTGAAGGCATACATTCTTTATTGGAATACCTATTATGAGACCCTTGGCGGCGTGGATTCCGTAACTCAGTACAAGGATGCTGCATCGGCTAATGTGCTGGCAGGCTATGGCGTTGACCTTTACAATGAAAATTACGGTGATGCTGTACTGACCTGCTTCCAGGCTATTGCAAACAACCTGGCAGGAAACCCTGCAGGCCTTTTGGGAATCTGGGAGAATAATGACGCTTCCTTTGCAACTCTGCTGGGCAAGTCCCTGACGGGTGTGGATGGCACAGCTTCTTATGATGTGACCATCAAGGCAAACAAGGATGCCATGAATAACCTGATGAGCGACATTGCCAACAATCTGGCATCCGACGCTATCCATGACAACCAGAAGCCTTCCATTACCAAGGAAACCGTTGTGCTTCCTGTGGGAACCAAATATGAGGATGTGGATTGGACTCAGTACTTTACCGCAGAGGATTCTGTCGACGGCGTCCTGGATCCTTCCACTGCAACCTTTGAAGACATGACAGGCGGCAATTTCCAGGAGAGTCTGGATACTGTAGGCATTTATGAGGGCGACAGCTCCGTGAAGATTCATATCAGCGATTCCTCAGGAAACGAGGAGACTTCCAGATTTAAGGTTGTAGTATACAATCCTGATAATACTGAAGCTCCTGTGATTACTCCTAAGGCTGAGCAGGATACCGTTGCGGTTGACACGGATGCGTCCACCATTGACTGGAAGAACTTTATTGAGTCCGCAGTTGATGCAGACGGCCTTGACATCAAGGACAGCATTACCGCAGATCTGTCTGAGTTGGATACCACTACCGCAGGTACTTACAATGTAGAGGTTACTGTAACGGACTATGCAGGCAATACAAGCAGTGCAACACTGGAGGTTACAGTGGCAGCAGCGGAATAATGTAGGAAACGCATGGTATAAAACGCGTGAACAGGGCGGGAGGCTGGGGTCTACCCGCCCTGTTTTTACCAAATCAGGAATGGAAAATGAGAGGGCGCCCTATGAAATTGAAAACGAACAGTAAATTAATAGCGGCACTGGCGGCAGCGGCAGTCATCATCATTGTATTGGTGGTTATGGGAGCCCGGTCAGGGGCGCGCAGTGAGGCGAATGCTGTTCCGAAGCAGATGACAGCCTCATATGAAGACAGCTACAGGGAGTACCTGGAGGCTAACGGTTATGATGGAAATCTGTCCGGCAGCGAGGTGGAGGTGGATTTGGAAAGGTTCACCCTGTCGGCGGACATGGTTGCGAATATAGGAGAGCAAGGAATTCTGACTGAGGATAACGGGACCATTACATGGGAGTTTCAGGTGGCGGAGTCCGGCTTCTACAATGTGGAACTGGGATATATTGCTTTGCCGGGAACTACATCCGACATCCAGAGAAAGGTGTACATAGACGGGGAAATTCCCTACGAGGCCCTGTCCCAGATCGTGATTAAGCGTTGGTGGCAGGACAGGGAAATCCGGGAAAAGAATAATAATGAAATTCGTCCTGAGGCGGATGAGGTGTACTGCGAAACCAAGTGGTTCCTGGAAGATTATCAGAGAAGAAACAATGAAGCCCTGATTGTCTGGCTGGAGAAAGGAAAACACACCATTGGTTTCGAAGTTATCAAGGAACCCATTGAATTTACATCCATCACCTTTAAGGCGGCGGAGCAGCCTGCGGCCTATGCGGAAGCCATAGAGGCGCTTAAAGGGCAGTACTCTGTATATGAAGGGGAAAATCTTATCTGCCAGGCGGAACGCCAGGTAGACGGGACAGCGGGAATTATTAAGAGCTCATCTTCCATCAATATTCAGAAAAATTATTCGGACAGTGAGCTGCAGCCCTTTCATCCTTATTATATCGTCTACAATACCATCGGTGCGGAGAACTGGGCGCAGCCCGGCGATTCTATCACCTGGCAGGTTGAGGTGGCGGAGGAGGGTCTGTATGAGCTTTCCTTCAAGGGACGCCAGAACCTGAACAGGGGTGTCACCAGCTACCGAAGGCTGTATGTAAACGGGCAGGTTCCTTATGCGGAGATGCAGGCAGTCGGTTTTGATTATCAAAACGGCATGAACAATTACACTGTGGCGGACGAGACGGGAAATCCCTATCTGTTCCATCTGCAGGCAGGTAAGAATACTATCACCCTGGAGAATGTCATGGGTCCCATGGGAAGTATTATCACCCAGGTGGAGGAGAGCATGACTGTCTTAAACGGCGCCTATCTGGACGTGATTCAGCTGACAGGGCAGGTGCCCAACAGGTTTATCGATTATGAGATCGTAAAGAAGCTGCCGGATTTTAAGACTACCATGCAGGAGCAGAGCGATATTCTCTATTCCGTCATTGATGAGATTGTGGCTATTACCGGCGAGAAAGGCGAGAATACAGCCATGCTGGAGAAAATGGCCATGGAGGCTTCCTGGCTGGCGGATGATCCTGAAAGTGTCATCATGGAACTGGGACAGTTTAAGAACAATGTCTCTGCTCTGGGTACATGGCTTGTGAATGTGGCGTCCATGCCTCTGGAACTGGATTATCTGGTACTCAGTGCCGAGAATGCGAATCTGCCCAGGGCAAAGGATTCCTTCTTTGCGGGTCTGGGCAACGGAACGGTGCGGTTCTTCTCCACTTTCTTTATCAAGAACAGCCAGATTACCGAGGGAGATTCGGGAAGCGGCGCAAAATCCATCAAGGTGTGGCTTGCCTCCTACGGCCGTGAACAGGCCCAGATGATTCAGAACATGATTGAGGAGGAGTTCACGCCAAATACGGATATTTCCGTGAACCTTCAGCTGATTCCCGTGGATGTGGTACTGCGGGCGGCTCTTGCCGGAAACGGGCCTGATGTGGTAATCGGCCTGGGGCAGGGCACATTACAGGATTTCGCCATGCGTAATGCAGTTCAGGAACTGTCCGAGCTTGAAGGGTACGGCGAGGCAACAGAGCGCTTTTATGAGAGCTCTCTGGAGGCATCCGCTTTTCAGGGAGGGTATTACGGAATCCCGGAGCAAACCACTTTTATGATGCTGTTTACCAGAGACGATATTCTTGCGGATCTGGGGCTGGAGGTTCCCGATACCTGGCAGGAGCTTCGTGAGATGATACCGGAGCTGCAGAAAAACAATTACAATATTTACATACCTAATGTACAGCAGACAGAAGCAACTACAAACAGCAGTTCTATAGCTTACAATATGAATCTTTATTTAGGAATGGTGATGCAGAACGGCGGTAATCCCTATCTGGGCACGGGTGATGACTACGGCATTGAGAGCGGTCTTGCCAGCGATGCTGCCATGATTGCCTTTAAGGACTACACGGATTTCTTTACCGGTTACGGCCTGGATGTGCAGGTGGATTTCAGCAACCGTTTCCGCACGGGAGAGATTCCGGTGGGCATTACCAACTACACTACTTTCAACCAGCTGGAAATTTTCGCACCTGAGATAAAGGGTCTCTGGAGCTTCCATCCTATTCCCGGCGTGGTGCAGGAGGACGGAAGCATAGACAGGTCTTTTGCCGTGGACACCACACAGTCAGTCATTATGGCGAAGAACAGGGATTTGGATTCCTCCTGGAAGTTTTTGAAGTGGTGGACTTCTACGGATACACAGCTTCAGTTTGCCAATTCCCTGGAAGCTCTTATGGGAACCTCTGCCAGATATGCGGCGGCTGACCCGGAGGTGTTGAAGCAGCTTCCCTGGAGCAATGCTGAACTGAACAATCTGTTGAGCCAGTTTGAGCAGACTGTGGGCATTGAGGCGGTTCCCGGAAATTATATGACCACTCGTATGGTGCAGTACTCCTTCAACGACGTAGTGTCCGACCACGCGAATCCAAGGGAGACCCTGTACCTGAATATCAAGGACATTAATCAGGAGCTCACCAGGAAAAGGGAAGAGCTGCATCTGTCAGTGAAGGAATAGGGGGGAGGATGACATGAAAAAGAAAAAGGGCAATTTTGCCGATACCTGGAGACGGCATAAGTATAAGTATATGATGATTGCTCCCTTCGGGCTCATATTTTTCATATTTACACTTTTGCCGGTGCTTGTGTCCATTGTATTCAGCTTTACCTCCTTCAATATGGTGGAGGCTCCTGAGTTCGTGGGCTGGAGCAATTACCTGGACCTGATAGTCTATGACCCTATTTTCCTGACGGCAATCAAGAACACATTGTTTTTTGCCATCATTACAGGGCCTGTGAGCTATATTATGTGCTTTCTGTTTGCCTGGATGGTAAATGACCTGCCCAGGATTCCCAGGGCAATTATGACGCTGGTATTCTATGCGCCGTCCATTTCCGGCAACGCCTACCTGGTGTGGAAGCTGCTGTTCTCCTCCGACTCATACGGCTGGGTGAATGCGTGGCTGATGAAGCTGGGTATCACACAGGAAGCGGTTCAGTGGCTGGTGACAAAGGAATACATTATGCCGATTCTGATTATTGTACAGCTGTGGCTGAGCCTTGGCGTCAGCTTCCTGACCTTTATCGCAGGATTCCAGAACCTGGACAAATCCCTGCTGGAGGCCGGAGCGGTGGAAGGCATCAAGAACCGCTGGCAGGAACTCTGGTACATTATCCTGCCCTCTATGAAGCCTCAGCTGATGTTCGGCGCGGTAATGCAGATTACCAGCTCGCTGTCCGTATCCCAGCTGTCTATCGACCTGGTGGGATTCCCGTCTGTGAGCTACGCGGGCCATACTATCCTGACCCATCTGCATGATTTTGGCAACGTCCGCTATGAGCTGGGCTATGCCTGTACCATCGCGGTAATTCTGTTCCTGATAATGATGTTCTGCAACATCGTTGTGCAGAAGCTGCTGCGGAAACTGGGATAGGAGGATTAGCATGAAAATATTCAAGTTTATCAGCCATAAATTAAAGCAGCGCAAGCTGAAAAGGAGAAACAGGAGCCTTGGGGGCGATATTGTCCTGATTGTGGTGCTGGGATTGTTCGGGCTGTTCAGTCTGTTCCCTCTGGTATACACCGTAGTCAGCGCCTTCAAGCCGCTGTCGGAAATTTTTATTTTCCCGCCGAGGCTTACAGTAGATAACCCGACACTGGATAACTTCTTTGATTTGGGAACCATTATCGAGGACTTTACGGTGCCTCTTTCCCGATATTTGTTTAATACGCTGGTGATTACCGGAGTGGGAACCTTCGGAACCGTATTCCTGGGATCCATGGCGGCGTATCCGCTGGCAAAGTATGAGTTTCCAGGTTCAAAATTCATGAGCAACCTGATTGTGTATGCTCTGATGTTCAGCACATCGGTGACGGCAATCCCGAACTATCTGATTATGAGCGGACTGCACATGATTGACACCTATTGGGCGGTTATTCTGCCTGCAGTGGGAGGAACCTTAGGGTTGTACCTGATGAAGAACTTCATGGTACAGGTACCGGATGACATGCTGGAGGCGGCCAAGATTGACGGCGCTTCCGAGTTTGGGATTTATTTCAAGGTGGTGATGCCCCTGTGTAAGCCTGCATGGATTACGCTGGTAATTCTTTCCTTCCAGCAGATGTGGGGAACGACAGGAGGCGTGTTCATCTATTCCGAGGAACTGAAGCCCTTGAGCTATGTGCTTTCCCAGCTGGCCAGCGGCGGTATCTCCAGGACGGGTGTGACATCGGCGGTATCTCTGATTATGATTATAGTGCCTATTACGGTGTTCGTAATCTCCCAGAGCAATGTCATCGAGACCATGGCAACGTCCGGAATCAAAGGATAGGAGGTGCGGCATGAAAAGAAAGAATTGGAAATGCCTTGGAGCGGTTCTGGCGGCTGTCATGATGCTGCCCATGACTGTTCAGGCATCTGCTGCAGACGGCAGCAACGTTGTATATGACGGCTATACCTACGATTATTATGGAAATGCCAAGGAGAGTCCCGCTGCCTTTGTGCTGGAGAGGACGATTACGGAGGCGAATCTTGGCGGTACGAAGCTGTCCAGCGTGGATGATGTGGGCACCAGCAGGGACGGCAGAATCTTTATCATTGACTCCCTGGAGAGCCGTATGAATGTTCTTGACGGCGACGGAAATTATATTCATTCCGTGAAGCTTCTGAGAAATGCAGATGGAAAGATTGCACTGGATGACGACGGCAACCAGATTATGCTGACGAATCCTGAGGGAGTCTGGATTCATGAACAGGAACAGGAGATATACATAGCAGACACGGGAGCCCAGAGAGTGGTGGTGCTGAACCTGGAGGATTACAGCTTAAAGAGGATTATCGGCAGGCCGGATAACTTGTCCGGCGACGCCCAGTTCAAGCCTTCCAAGATTACGGTGGACTTCGCAAACCGGATTTATGTGGTGGTGCAGTCCAGTTATGAGGGCATCCTGGAGCTGACGGCAGAGGGAGACTTCAGCGGATACTACGGCGTGAATGTGCCCGTGTACAGCTTTATGGACTATTTCTGGAAGTCCATTTCCAGTGACGAGCAGAAGGCCCAGATGTCGAAGACCTATGCTCCCGCTTTCAACAATATTACCTTGGACGGGGAAGGCTTTGTCATGGCGGTGACCTATGACACCTCGGCTCAGGAATATGTGTTCCGCTTAAACTCCAAGGGTGAGAACGTGCTCAGGGAACAGGAGAATATAGGGGTGTTGGGCGATATATGGTCCATGCACTCGGATGATATGGGAAGCCAGTTTGTGGATATTGCAGTGACGGATTACGGCACCTACGCACTGCTGGACAGAAACAAGGGACGTATTTTTCTCTATGACTTTGACGGCCAGATGCTGAACGTATTCGGCAGTACCGGTAACCTGAAGGGTGAGTATAAGAACCCTGTTGCTATCGCCTGGCTGGGCGATAAGCTGGTGACGGCAGACAAGACGCTGAAGTGCCTTTACATATTAGCCCCCACTGCCTTCGGCCAGGCTGTGCTGGACGGAAATGAGAGCTATTATTTCGGAAGATGGGATGAGGCGCTGGTCTCCTTTGAGAAGGCAGTGGCGCTGAATGCCAATTATGAGGTGGCTTACAGCGGCATCGGCAAGAATTACCTGATGAAGGATGATTATGAGACGGCAATGTACTATTTCAAACTGGGCAACAACAGAGAGTTCTACTCCAAGGCCTATAACGGTTACAGGGGCCAGTGGATGGAGGAGCATTTCGGAATCATCATGACACTGCTTTTGCTGCTGGTGGGCGCGGTCATTTGGTCTGAGGCCAGATACCACAGGAATCAGGGCAAAAAGAAGAAGCAGAAGCTGGCTGCGGCAATGAAGGGGAAAGGAGAGGAAAAATGAAGGCACAGATAAAAGAAAAGCTTTATTATTTGAAATATTCCTTTTTCCATCCGTTCGACGCTTTTTATGAGATGCGCTTCCGGGGAAAAGGAAGTTTGTTGATTGCGGTGATTTCCATTATGCTGTTCGGTATTCTGCAATGCGTGCGGTATCAGTATACGGGGTTTGTCATGAACTTTACACAGGTATCGGCCATGAACAGCCTGTCTGTCTTTGCAACCTGGGTGGCCGGGTTTGTGTTGTTCATCGTCAGCAACTGGTCGGTTACCACGCTCTTAAACGGCAAGGGAGGCCTGGGGGATATCACGCAGGTTATCGGCTATTCCCTGGTGCCTGTGGAACTGGCAACCATAGTGCAGATTATATTGAGCAACTTTATTATCCGCGAGGAAATCATGATTGTGAACGTAATCAGCGGAATCGGCATTGTCTGGTTTCTGTTCATGATTGTGGCCGGTCTGTGTACCATTCACGAGTATTCCTTCGGAAAAAATATCGCATCTGTCCTGTTAAGTTTTGTGGCGGCAGCTATTATCATTTTCCTGGGCGTGCTGTTCTTTACTTTGATAGAGAAGATGATTACCTTTATTGTGGATGTTGTTCAGGAATTCATCCGCAGGATGTAGGAGGGGAGTATGGTGAACAAAATAAAATCTTTTTATGCAGCGCATACCATAGGCAAGATCTTCCTGACAATCCTGCTGGCGGCAGCTTTAGTGTATGTGCTGGTGAGCATTCCGGTGTGGAGTGTCGGGAAAAACCGGGTGCCGGAGACGGCGTCCAGAGAGCCTCTTTCCGGTGAAAAGCTTGCTAATGATGCGGGAAAGGTGGTGCTTGCGGAAAACGGCGGCAAGACCTTAAGCATTAATACGGAAACACTGACCCTTGAGGTAAAGGACGAAAAGGGAAATGTTTATTCCACGGCTGTAAAGAGCGCGGATTCAGGAAATGAGCGGGCACTTCTGGTTCTGACCTATCTGGGCGAAGATAACAATATACATGAGTGGAATTCCTACGACCAGAGTGTGGCGTTCGGCTCCTATGAGCTGTATCAGTTGGACAACGGCGTCAGGATTGATATGAATCTGAATGAGGGAGAGTCCAACAGATTCTATGAATATCTGCCGAGAAAGATGTCTCCGGAAAGATATGAGGAGATGTTCAAAGGCGGTATCGAGGGACTGAGAGACAGCGGTGAGCTGGACGAGACAAGGGCAAACAGGTATCTGCAGACCCTGTCCCTGGTGTACAAAAGGAGCGTACAGGAAGAGTGCTATGCCGTGACCTATACCGGCACCCCCCCGGCCAGTGCAGTGACACAGATGATTGAAGTGGCGGGACTGGTGGGCTATACTCAGGAGATGCTGCTGGAGGATGCGGACACATTTGGTTTTTCCGTGTCTTTTACAGAGCCGGCACAGTTTGACCTTGTTCTGGAGGTGACTCTGGAAGAGGGAGAGCTGAAGGCCCATATTCCAAGCGGTGCATGTGTCTCCAGGAACGCTTATTACACCATACAGGAGATTGACCTGCTCCCCAATTTCGGGGCGGTGACGGCAGCTCAGTATGAGGAGGGGCAGATTTTGATTCCTGACGGAAGCGGCGCGCTGGTGGATTTCAATTCCTATAAGGCGGACGTCAGGGATTACGAAAGACCCTTTTACAATAATGATTATTACAAGGACTATTATTTTCAGCCTCAGTACGGGGAGGAACTGAATATGCCGGTGTTCGGCATGCTCTATGGACCGGCAGACAGGACGGAAAAGGGATTTCTGGCCATTGTGGAGGAGGGAGACCGGACCGGTTACGTCCATATGAAGCTGGCAAGTGTGGGAGCAGACAGTTCCAAGTACAACAAGGTTTATGCCTCCTTTGAACTGGCACAGTATACCAGAGTGAAGATTAACGGCGCTTACAGCGAAAGCTCCGCAAATTATCTGGTAAACACGGGAACACAGAATCTTGACTGTACGGTGCGTTATCAGTTTTACGGAGCAAGAACAGGATATTTCGACCTGGCTAAGGGGTATCAGGACTATCTTGCCGGGAGAGAAGGAATTGAAAAGAGCTACAGCGACGGTTCCGCAAAGCTTTACCTTGAGGTAGTGGGGGCGCTGAATGTGACAAAGCGCTTTGTGGGTATTCCCTACAGCAGCGAATATTCCATGACGAATTATAAAGAACTGCTGTCCATGATGGAGGAGCTGCAGGGCACGGAATATCTCATGCAGTATGACGGCGTCTTTAACAACGGCTGGAATGGAAAAATGAACAACAGGACAAAGCTTTCTTCCAGCAACGGCAGCAAAAAGGACTGGAAGGCGGTACAGGAGTATGCGGAGGCTAACGGTATCCCTCTGTTCCTGGAGACCTCTATCACAAGGGTCTGGGAGAACGGAAACGGATTCCGGGCGTCAAGACAGGCTGTCAGAGACTTTGCCAACGACCCCGCAGTGAATTCCCGCTATATGACGGTGCTGGGGATTAAGGTGTCCGCCCTTTCCGACGGAATGGAGCATGATACCTATTACACCCTGTCACCCCGTTATTTGGACGGCGTTACGGATGGATTTCTGAAGGGAGCGGGAAATTATAAGTATCTGTCGGTGGGAGACATGGCGGGCATGTATTACGCCGACTACCGTTTCAATGAATTCATCAGCGGTGAGCAGGGAAATCTGGTGCTGGAGAACAATCTGGCCAAGCTGGCGGAGGGGAGAGAACTGGCGCTGACAAACCCTCATATTGACAAGATCGGATATGGCAGTATTGCGGTGGATATTTCCAGGGAGAGCAGCGACTACCTGACCTTTTCCAGAACCATTCCCTTTAAGCAGCTGGTGATGAATGGCCTGATTGACTATACTACGGAGGATGTGAACATTTCTTCCAGAAATCCGGCGTACTTTGTACTTCAGTCGGCGGAGACCGGGGCGTATCCCAAGTTTATTGTGACGGCGAAAAATGTAGATGTGCTGCAGGACAGCGATTACAGCTATCTTTACTCGGTTCAGTATCCGCTGATTAAGGATAAGATAGACGAGGTGTACCGGGAGTGCAGCGAAATCCGCTCCAAAATAGGAACTTCGGAAATTACAGGGCATGAGTGTCTTGCCGAGGGTGTGTACAGAACCACCTACGCCACGGGGGTACAGGTGACAGTAAACTATAACCTGTATGATGTGACCCTGGAGGATGGCAGGTCAATAGGAGCGGAAGATTATCTTGTAGAGGAGGTGCAGTGATGAAGGGCAGTAAACGTAAGCTTCCATACAGAACAAAGAAAAAGATAAACGGGTTAATTTTTGCATCGCCCTTTATCATCGGCTTTATTGCCTTCTTCCTGATGCCGCTGGTGAACACCATTTATTATTCCTTCAACAAAATCGGTGTAGGTGAGCAGGGCGGTATGACCTTTGAGTGGATTGGCGTTCAGAATTACATTGATTTGTTTGCAACAGAGGTGACCACCAATTCCCAGCCCATGGCAAGGCTGTTTACGGAGGAGAATACAAATATGCTGATCAGCGTGCCGCTGATTGTGATTTTCAGTCTGTTTATGGCACTGCTGGCAAACCGGAAGTTTAAGGGGCGCGCGATTGTCAGACTGATTTTCTTCCTGCCTATCATACTGGGTATCGATGTAGTGGTGGATATGCTGACTATGACTACCGGGGCGGGAGATGCTCTGGATACCGGCAGCAGCCTTTTGAACGGAAGCTATATCACCATGTTTATGCTGCGGGTATTGAATGTGCCCCGGAGGATTCTGTTCCCCATTATGAATTATGTGGAGAACATATTTGAACTGATTTCCCAGGCAGGCGTTCAGACACTGGTCTATCTGACAGCCCTGCAGTCCATCAGTCCCAGCCTTTATGAGGTGGCGAAGATGGAAGGTGCAACGGCTTACGAGACCTTCTGGAAGGTAACCATTCCTTCCATCATCCACATCACGCTGTTTGTAATCATTTACACAGTGGTGGATTTGTTCCTGGGCTCTGCTATCGCACAGGAGGCTTACAGCTTTGCTTTCACTCAGAATAAGATAGGCGTGGGATCGGCATTGTCAGTGGTCTACATATTTAACGTGCTTGCCGTTCTGGGGCTTGTCATGCTGCTGATGGGAAAGGTGGTGAAGAAGAATGCAAAATAAGAAAAATGTCAGCCGGAAGAAAAATAAAATTAAGGCGGGAAACGACGCATCTCTTGCAATCTATCTGTTTAAAAACCGCTCAAAAAAGGGAGTCGTCAACGTGTTTTCACTGGTGCTTATCCTGGGGCTGTGCTTTACGATTCTCTATCCCATATTGAGCCTGGTGCCCATGGTGTTCTCTTCCATAGAGGATTTGGGGAACCCGAATGTGATCTGGATTCCCCTGGAAAGCTCCACGGTAAGTTTTAAGGCGGCCATCCGGCTTGCCATGCCGGAGGGGATGATGACCATTGTGAAGTCTGTGCTGTATGCCGCTGGCATCATGGTGATTCAGGTCTTCTTTTCGGCTATGGTGGGCTATGCGCTGGCAAGGGTAGATTTCCCCGGCAGAAAGCTGGTGTTCGCCATGGTTATTGTGGTGTTTCTGCTTCCCAGGCAGTCGCTGCTGCTGGCTCAGTACATTTACTTTACGCACTTTGACGTTCTGGGCATTATGGACCTTTTTACGGCGGCAGGGGAAATTAAGCTGATTAACAATCCCATCGCCCTGGTGATGATGGCGGTGTTCGGGTTCGGAGTCAACCAAAGCCTGTTTATCTTCCTGTTCAGCCAGTTCTTTAAGAACATTCCCAAGGAGCTGGAGGAGGCGGCGCTGATAGATGGCTGCGGCTTTTACAAGACCTATTTCAGAATCATGGTTCCCAATGCGGTGCCGATTATTTCCACTGTGGGAATCCTGTCCTTTGTATGGAATTACGGCGACACCTATTATACCAATTACTTTAACCCGGATGGGGCGTATATGAGTACGATTTTGTCCTCAACCTTCAATACGGCCAACAAGGAGTACATCCAGAATGCTGTGCGGGCCTGGTATGAGATACCGCTGGTGACGGATATGGCCTTTGACGCTGTGAAACAGGCTGCTGTACTGATTTTCCTGATTCCTCTGGCAATCGTTTACCTGATTGGGCAGAGAAAGCTGGTGGAGAATATGGAAAATTCGGGACTGGTCGGCTAAGTATGAACGGAATGAAGATTTTCTAAGGTTGGAAAGTACCCAACCTAAGAAAATCTAATCATTCCGGGAAGAACGCAAGAGCGGCGTTCTTCCGGTCCTGCAGCAGTTTGCGTATTGTTTGTGCCTGCTGCGCAGGCATGGCGGGAAGGGTAGGTTATTGAAAGTATGAAGAGAAAGATGATTTTGGCCGGGCTGGGGCTGGCTGCTGTATTGGCCGGCTGCGGCGCAGCCCCGAAGGAATCGGAGAATTCAGAGGTCAGCGGTTCGGAAGCAGCATTCCCGGAAAACGGGAGCGGCAGGGAAGAAGAAACCACGGGAAGCGGTGAGGCTGATATGGAAGAGGCAGATTACAGCAGGATTACAGTGGACGAAAGTGTTACCTACCAGACCATGGAAAGCTTTGGCACCAGCGGGGCGTGGTGGAGCCAGTATGTGGGAGGTTTTACCAAGGACGCCAATGGAACGGGAGGCAGTACCCGGGAGGATATTGCCACCCTGCTCTTTGACAGGGAAAAAGGCATCGGCCTGACCTGTTATCGGTTTAATCTGGGCGCAGGATCTGTGGAGAGCAAGACCGGAACCTTCTGGGATAAGCACAGGCGGGCCCAGTGCTTTGAGAAGGAGCCCGGAGTCTATGACTTTAACAAGGATGCAAACGCGGTCTGGTTCCTGCGCAAAGCCAGCGAACTGGGGGCGGAGGAGATTGTACTGTTCTGCAACAGTCCTCTGGTGCGGTTGACGGACAATGGACTGCCCCACATGACAGAGGGAGGCAGCAGGACCAATATTTCGCCTGATAAGTACCCTGAGTGGGCCGGATACTGCATGGATGTGGCGGAGCATTTTGTGGAGGAGGGGATTCCTGTGAAGTTTATCTCCCCCATCAACGAGCCTCAGTGGGACTGGTACAACGGGCAGGAGGGCTGCCATTACGCTAAGACGGATGTGGCGAAGGTGTATATTGCCTTTCTGGATGAGCTTGAGAGCAGACCTGCACTGGAGGGTGTAAAGCTGTCAGGACCTGAGAGCGGCGAGTGGAAGGGGGATGCGGTTGGTTATACTTCCGCCATCCTGAATACCGTAAGACTTCAGGAGCATTTTGATACCATTGACAATCACTCCTACTGGTCTGATGCCGAGGATAAGAAGAGCTTTAAGAACTGGATGGTGGTACACTATCCGGATGTGAAGATTAGAACCAGCGAGTGGTGCGAGATGGTGAACGGCAGCGATTTCAGCATGGATTCCGCCATTCACATTGCCCAGGAGATTGCCGAGGACTTAAGGATCCTGGAGGTGGTGTCCTGGCAGAACTGGGTGGGCGTGGCACCCGGAGGCTACCGGGACGGGCTGATTTATGTTGATGAGTCCAGCCAGAAGTACAGGGCCCTGAAGCGGCTTTGGAGCTATGGAAATTACAGCAGGTATGTCCGGCCTGGTTATGTGCGGGTGGATATTCAGACGGAGGATAAGGATCATGAAGCCATGCTTCCCACGGCTTTCACAGGGATTAACGATAAAGGGGAGCAGGAGCTGGTGATGGTGTTTGTCAACGACAAGACAAAGGACGGGCAGGCCCCTGATGAAAAGACCACAAAGGAAGAGTATGCCGAACAGGAATTTATCCTGGCAGGGACGGAGGGATATGGCAGGATTGCCATGTATGTAACCTCGGAGGATTATGATTTGGAGTGCGTGAAGGAGGCGGCTTTTGACCCTTCAGAGCCGGTGACAATCCCCGGAGGAAGCGTCACCACAGTGGTGCTGACAAAATAGGAGAGATGGAAAGAGAAATATGAGTACATTTGAAATCAAGGAAACCTTTTATCTGGACGGTAAGCCATTTCAAATCATTTCCGGGAGCATTCATTATTTCCGGGTTGTGCCGGAATACTGGCGGGACAGACTGGAAAAGCTGAAGAGTCTGGGGATGAATACGGTGGAGACCTATATTCCATGGAATCTTCATGAGCCTCAAAAGGGAAGGTATGTTTTTGAAGGGCTGTGTGATGTGGTAAAATTTGTCCGAACAGCGGAGGAGCTTGGGCTTTATGTGATTTTAAGGCCTTCGCCATATATCTGTGCGGAGTGGGAGTTCGGAGGTCTGCCGGGCTGGCTGCTGGCCGGGGACGGAATGAGGCTTCGGGTAAGCGACCCGGCTTTTCTGGGGCATGTGCAGGATTACTATAATGTGCTTTTGCCCATTTTAAGGCCGCTGCAGATTACAGAAGGCGGCAACGTCATCCTCATGCAGGTGGAAAATGAGTATGGTTACTTCGGAAATGATAAGCAATATCTGGAGCGGCTGCGGGATATGCTGCGGGCGGGAGGAATTACGGTTCCCCTGATTACCTCGGACGAACCGAAGGATGAGAGCATAGAGGGCGGCTGTGTGGAGGGAGCGCTTCCCACAGGCAACTTTGGATCCAACACCAGAGAACGCTTCGGCATCATGAAAAAGCATGTGAAGGGCGGCCCTCTGATGTGCGCAGAATTCTGGGTAGGCTGGTTTGACCACTGGGGCAATGGCGGACACATGAGAGGAAATTTGGAGCAGAGCGCAGCGGATCTGGACGAGATGCTCCAGACGGGGCATGTGAATGTTTATATGTTTATCGGCGGCACAAATTTTGGGTTTATGAACGGATCAAATTATTATGACGCGCTGACGCCGGATGTGACATCCTACGATTATGATGCAGTTTTGACTGAGGCAGGGGACTTTACAAGGAAGTACGAGGTTTACAGGGAGATTATCGGAAAGTACACCTCCCTTCCCCAGGTGGATTTCAGCACGCCCATTGTGAAAAGGGCCTATGGCAGTGTAAAGGCAAAGGAACAGGTGGGGCTGTTTGAAGCTCTTCAGGATATAGCTGAGCCGGTGGAAAGTGTCAGCGTCAGATCCATGGAACGGCTGGGTCAGAGTTACGGTTATATTCTCTACGCTTCCAAAATACAGAATGAACGGAAGCTGGAGAGGATTCGCCTGCATAAGGCAAATGACAGGGCAAATATTTTCCTGGGGAATAAAAGGCTGTTAGACCTGTATGACAGGGAGCTTTTGGAGGAGCATACAGTCAGCGCCGAGGCGGAGCCGGGAGAGGAACTGCGCATTTTGGTGGAGAATATGGGGCGGGTGAACTTCGGCCCCAGGATGGAGGAGCAGCGTAAGGGTATCGACGGTTGTGTCCAGCTGAACGGGCACATGCACCATCACTGGCAGCAGTACTGCCTGCCTCTTGATAACCTGGAGAAGCTGGATTTCACCAGGGGATACGCCGAAGGACTGCCGGCATTTTACCGCTTTGAACTCCAGGTGGAAGAGAAGGGGGATACCTTTTTGGAACTGGAGGGCTGGGGAAAGGGCTGCGTCCTTGTCAACGGCTTCAACATCGGAAGGTTCTGGGAGATAGGACCCCAGAAGAGGCTGTACATTCCTGCACCGCTTTTGCGGAAGGGCAAAAATGAAATAATTGTGTTCGAGACAGAGGGCAGAAGCACCGGAGAAATCAGCTTCCGGGGCGAGCCGGATATCGGATAAAGAATGCTGAAAAAGGAGATGACAAAACATCTCCTTTTTTGACAAATTAATTTGTGGCATAGTGTTAAATGATATGATATAATAGGCTAAGTGGAGTGTATTCATATGAAAAAAAGAATTAGATTAAAAGGCCATATTAAGTCTTATATACAATTCAGCATTTACTTAGGCATACTTCTTCTTTTTGTGGATGTGGCCGTGCTCCTGATTAATCTGCAGGCGGGGCTGCTGCTGACGGGATATACGGTTGTTTATTATATCATTACCCTGTCACTGTATTTTTATAATAAGCCGATTATTATGAATGAGTTAATCAGCTTTGCCACGGAATACGGGCAGATTCAGAGAAAGCTGCTGAGAGACATGGATTTGGCGTATGCCCTGTTGGACGATAACGGGAAGGTCATCTGGACCAACATTGCGTTTGAGACGGTGGTAAAGCAGCCGAAGGGCTACAGCAAGTCAATTACGTCCCTGTTTCCCACAATTACCAGGGATCGTCTGCCGGATGACAGCGGGCTGGACGAGGCGCAGTACGAACTGGAATACGAAGGAAATGAATATGTTGCGAAGTTCAAGAAAATCTCCCTTAAGGAGATGGCGGAGCACAGCGACATGATTGACGCAAGAGATTACGACGGATACTTGATTGCGGTGTATCTGTATGATGAGACGGCGCTGCACATTGCGCTGCAGGAGGTGGACGACCAGAGCCTTGCAGTGGGAATGGTTTATCTCGATAATTACGAGGAGGCCCTGGAGAGCGTGGAGGAGGTTCGGCGTTCCCTGCTGATTGCGCTGATTGACCGAAAGGTAAACAAATATATTTCCGGATTCGACGGCATTTGCAAGAAGCTGGAGAAGGACAAGTATCTTGTCATCCTGAGAAAGAAGATGATTGCCCAGCTGCAGGAGAACCGCTTTGACCTTCTGGAAGAGGTTAAGACTGTAAACATCGGAAACGAGATGGCGGTGACTATCAGTATCGGCGTGGGGCTGGACGGATTGACCTATGCCCAGAATTACGAATTTGCCCGCAATGCCATAGATTTGGCTTTGGGGCGCGGCGGGGATCAGGCGGTTATCAAGACGCCGGAGAGCATTATTTACTATGGCGGAAAGAGTCAGCAGGTAGAGAAAAATACCAGGGTGAAAGCAAGGGTAAAGGCTCATGCTCTTCGGGAGATTATTACGGGCAAGGATTTGGTGCTTGTCATGGGACACCGGATGCCGGATGCTGACAGCTTTGGTGCGGCGGTGGGAATTTACCGTGCGGCCCAGACGCTGGAGCGCAAGGCGCATATTGTGCTGAACGATGTGCCGCCCAGCATTCAGCCCATGGTGGACATGTTCAGAAACAATCCGGAGTATGAGGAGGACATGATCATAGGAAACCAGCAGGCCATTGAGGCTGCCGGCGGCAACTGTGTTCTGGTGGTAGTGGATGTGAACAAACCTTCTATTACAGAGTGCCCTGATTTGCTGCGCTTCTGCAAGTCAGTGGTGGTTCTGGATCACCACAGGCAGGGGACGGAGACTATTGAGAACGCGACACTCTCCTATGTGGAGCCCTATGCATCCTCCGCGTCGGAGATGGTGTCCGAGATATTGCAGTATACCTATGACAATATCAAAATTCGCACGGAGGAGGCGGATTGCATGTATTCCGGCATTATGGTGGATACCAATAATTTCATGACAAAGACCGGTGTGCGCACCTTTGAGGCGGCAGCCTTTCTGAGAAGGAACGGTGCGGACGTGACCCGGGTGCGTAAGCTGTTCCGTGAGGATGCGCTGGAATATAAGGCAAAGGCAGATGCAGTCAGCCAGGCGGAGATATATAAGCAGTACTTTGCAATTTCCATCTGTACGGCGGACGAACTTCCCAGTCCCACGATTATCGGAGCCCAGGCTGCAAATGAACTGCTGAACATCAAGGGAATCAAGGCAAGTTTTGTACTGACGGACTATCAGGGCACGGTGTATATAAGTGCGCGTTCCATAGATGAGGTGAATGTACAGATTATCATGGAGAGAATGGGGGGAGGCGGACACCTCAGCACCGCGGCATGCCAGATGGAAGGCATGGGAGCCATAGAAGCTATCGGAGCATTGAAGCGTACCATTGACTCCATGCTGGAGAACAATGAGATCTGAGGCGGGCCAGGCATGGGAATGGAACAGTTACGAATGTGAATGTCACAGAATATGTGGAAGGTGAGAAAATTATGAAAATAATATTACTGCAGGACGACAAAAAGCTTGGAAAAAAGGGAGATGTTGTTGAGGTGAGCGAGGGCTTTGCCAGAAACTATATCCTGCCGAAAAAGATCGGTTTGGAGGCAACTCCTGCAAATATGAATGATTTAAAACTTCGGAAGGCAAACGACGCCAGGATCGCCCAGGAACAGCTGGATGCGGCGAAAGCGCTGGCGGCGGATTTGGAGGAAAAGATTGTAGAGGTAAAGATTAAGGCGGGAGAAGGCGGCAAAACCTTCGGATCCGTGTCAGCAAAGGAAATTTCCGCAGCCCTGAAGGAACAGTACAGCCTGGAGGTGGACAAGAAGAAGCTTCAGCTCCCGGAGGCATTGAAGAACCTGGGAAGCTATGAGGTTTCTGTCAAGCTTCATCCTCAGGTCACCGGGAAGATAACAGTAAAGGTAACAACGTGAGAAGGACAAGGGTATGCCGGAAGAAAATGTGATAAAAAGAATATTACCCCACAGCATTGAGGCAGAGCAGTCCGTCATAGGTTCCATGATTATGGACAGGGAAGCGATTGTAGTAGCGTCTGAGCTGATTACAGGTGATGATTTTTACAACAGACAGTACGGCATTCTCTACGAGACGATGGTGGAGCTGAACGACGCGGGAAGCCCCGTGGATCTTGTCACTCTACAGAATAAGCTGAAAGAGAAGGATGTTCCGCCGGAGGTCAGCAGCCTGGAATTTGTCAGGGATTTGATTACTGCGGTTCCCACCTCTGCAAATATCAAATACTATGCCAATATTGTGGCGGAGAAGGCCACTCTCCGCAGGCTGATTCGCCTGAATGAGGAGATTGCGAATACCTGCTACGCAGGCAAGGAGAGCCTGGAATACATACTTGAGGATACGGAGAAGAAGGTCTTTCAGCTTGTGCAGAAGCGAAATACAGATGATTTTGTGCCGGTGCGCCAGATTGTCATGAACGCAATGGACAGAATTGAGATGGCGGCGAAGAACAAGGGAAATGTTACAGGCATTCCTACCGGCTTCATTGATTTGGACTATCGCACTGCAGGATTGCAGCCTTCGGATCTGATTCTGGTGGCAGCCCGTCCCTCCATGGGAAAGACAGCATTTGAGCTGAATTTGGCACAGTATATGGCTTTTCGGAAAAACATGACAGTGGCGCTGTTCAGCCTGGAAATGAGCAAGGAGCAGCTGGTAAACCGTATGTTTTCCCAGGAGTCCGGTGTGGACGCCCAAAAACTCCGTACAGGGCAGTTGAACGACCAGGAGTGGGAGAGGCTGATAGAGAGTGCGGGAACCATCGGAAAGTCCAATCTGATTATTGACGACACGCCGGGTATCAGTATTGGCGAGCTTCGTTCCAAGTGCAGAAAGTACAAGCTGGAGCACAATATGTCCATTGTTATGATAGATTATTTGCAGCTGATGTCAGGAGGAGGCAGAACGGAATCCAGACAGCAGGAAATTTCGGATATATCCCGTTCCCTGAAGGCGCTGGCCAGGGAATTGAGTGTCCCGGTGGTAGCTTTGTCACAGTTGTCCCGTGCAGTGGAGCAGCGGCCGGACCACAGACCTATGCTGTCCGACTTAAGAGAGTCGGGGGCAATCGAGCAGGATGCCGATGTGGTTATGTTTTTGTACAGGGATGATTATTACAATCACGATTCGCCGGAGGCGGGAATTTCAGAGGTGATTATTGCCAAGCAGAGAAACGGCCCTATTGGCACGGTAAAGCTGGCATGGCTGCCTGAGTACACCAGATTTGCAAATCTGGAACACAGGAAGGGCGAAGAATTTTAATATTATTTTACGAAAGAGAATGAGCGGAGAGCTTGTTCTCTTTTTATATTTTGCAGGAGATGCGTTTGGGAGAAAGGAGAAACCATGGGAAACTATTTATTTATTTCTGATGCTGCGAAAGAGGTGAAGGTGGAAAGCCATGTGCTGCGCTATTGGGAGGAGGAATTGCATCTCCCTATTAAGCGGAACGAGCTGGGACACCGGTATTACACAAAGGAAGATGTTGAGCGGTTTAAGACGATTAAAGGAATGAAAGAGAGGGGATTGCAGTTGAAGGCAATAAAGATGATTCTGAAAGATGGAAAGCTGGATTTGCTGTCCGGTCAGCCGGAGAACCTAGGAAAGAACGCGGAAGAGGAGGCACAGTCCATGAGTCAGATACCGGAAGAGCCGGCTGCGGATGTGAATTCCGCCGATTTGCCAGCAACAGGCTTACCTGCAGCAGCAGATATGTCTGCTTCTGCAGACATTGTACAGGCTGGGAACAGTGTGCTGGCAGCTGAGTCAAAGGAGGAAAAATCAAAGAGGCTGCAATGGCTGCTGCAGCAGCTGATTAGGGAGACATTACAGGAAAATAATGAAGAGCTTTGCAGGGAAATTAAGGAAAGCGTGGTGAAGGAGCTGGACTATCAGTTCAGAATGCAGGAAGAGAGGGATGAACTCAGGGACAAGAGGATACAGGAGAGGGATGAGGAGCATTATAAAAAGATGGACGAGCTTTTACGGAAAAAGGCTAAAAAGGGATTTGGCCTGACAAAGAAGGGATTAGGATCGGACAAAAAAAAGAAAGGCGTCTTATAGAAGAGGCCTTTCTTCTTAAGTGCGCTTTGCGGCGCACGTTTCTTATAGGACTGCTTTTAAGCTTCTGCGATAGCACCAACAGGGCACTGACCTGCGCAGGAACCACAGTCAATGCACTTATCAGCATCGATTTCAAACTTGCCATCCCCCATGCTGATAGCGCCAACAGGGCACTGAGCCTCGCATGCGCCGCAGGCTACACAAGCATCACCAATTTCATATGCCATAACCTTATCCTCCTTATTGTCTGATACAAATTTATCAATATCCAGAACTATTGTAATATAAAACAGGTATAATTACAACAGCAAAATTATGAAAAATATAGGTTAGATATAACTAATTGTTGTTAGCGGATTCTTCTCGACGTTTTCGAATACCGTCCAGAATAACCTGTTTTTTCTCCAGAAGTTTTGTCTTATCCATGGCAGGTACACCCTTTAGCCTGTATTCCATACCCAGACTCTCATACTTCTTTTCGCCCATGGTGTGATAGGGAAGTACATCCAGGGCCCGGAGGTTCCCAAACTGACCGATGAAGTATCCCAGGTCATAGAGATATTTGTCGTCATCCGTGATACAGGGCACCACTACGTGCCGTATCCACATGTCAATATGTTTTTCGTTCAGATATTCCGCAAATTTCAGAATATTAGTGTTAGGCTGCTGGGTTAAATCCTTATGCTTTTCCGGGTCAATATGTTTGATGTCCAGCATCACAAGGTCTGTTAGTCCCATGAGTCTGTCCAGTTTTTTCCGTTGGTCGGCATTGTCAGGATTGAAGGCAATGCCGGAGGAGTCGATACATGTGTGAATGCTGCGATCTTTTGCCAAAGTAAACAAATCAATCAGAAAATCTATCTGCATCAGCGGCTCCCCGCCGGTGACGGTGATGCCGCCTCCGTTGGCATAAAAGGCGCTGTTTCTCTCGTATTGCTCAATGATGTAGGATGGTTCCATGAGAGTGCCGCCGCTCATGTCCCAGGTATCGGGATTGTGGCAGTAAGCGCACCGCATGGGACAGCCCTGTACAAAAACGACGAAACGTGTGCCGGGACCGTCTACTGTTCCGAAACTTTCCAAAGAATGAATTCTGCCTTGCATAAGCTTTCCTCCTGCACATAATTTAATCAGATATTTATAGTATAAACTGTTTTCAGGAAAAAACAATCCCCCGCCGATAAAGCGGGGGATTGTAACGATAGCTATTTCAGATAGCCTCGTGGAAGGTACGGGAAATAACATCAGCCTGCTGTTCGGGAGTCAGCTTGATGAAGTTAACTGCATATCCGGATACACGGATGGTCAGCTGAGGATAGTTCTCGGGATGCTTCTGAGCATCCAGCAGAGTATCTCTGTTCAGAACGTTAACATTCAGGTGATGGCCGCCCTTAGTAGCATAGCCATCCAATAAATTTACAAGGTTATCAACCTGTGCTGCACTTGTTGCCATAATGATTTCCTCCTTTATTTTGTGCAGGGAAGCGGCAGATCCGCCTCCCTGTAAAATTACTGTTGTCCGCCGCCGCATTGTCTGCATCCGCCGGCGGGGAAGTGACACTCAGGAGACAATTAATGATAATCGTCCAATCCCTGCTCAAGGGTAGGTACACTGCAAGCCAACGGTGTTCTGGAGCAATCCGTACAGCCCATTGTCTGAACGTTCTTTGCCTGTTCTTCCTCTTCATCGCAGTCCACATTGATGTGTCCTACACCTTCTGTCATGCCGGAATCCAGCATGTTAATCAGGTCATCAATCATCTTCTTGTCGTCCATAGCGTCTCCTCTAAATTATTATAATTACTTACTTGTTCAAATCCAAATCGATGTCTCACGGCGACATCGTGGCCGAGTAACTTATTTGTTTAAATCTAAATCGATGTCTCACGGCGACATCGTGGCAGAGTAGCTTATTTGTTCAAATCTAAATCGATGTCGCCTGCAAATACCTGATCTTCTTTGCCAAGAGCGCCGGGAATGATGGTGAAGGTATTGGAGATACCATCCTGTGCATCATTGAAAGGAAGCTTGGATACGGAAGACAGGGATGCTACTGCACCGTGGGTATCACGTCCGTGCATCGGGTTAGCGCCGGGAGCGAAAGGCTGTCCCTTTCTACGTCCGTCAGGTGTGTTACCGGTTGCCTTACCGTAGGTTACGTTGGAAGTAATGGTAAGGATGGAAGTGGTAGGGACACCGTTTCTGTAGGTGTGATGTCTTCTGACTGCGGTCATGAACTTGTGAACAAGCCCTGAGCAATCTCGTCTACGCGGTCATCATCATTACCATATTTCGGGAAGTCACCGGTGGTCTTGAAGTCAACGATGATGCCGTCCTCGTCACGGATCACTTCAACCTTGGCATACTTGATAGCGGACAGGGAGTCAGCCACGATGGACAGACCTGCAACACCGGTTGCGAAGTAACGCTTAACATCTCTGTCATGAAGAGCCATCTCTGCTCTCTCATAGCAGTATTTGTCATGCATATAGTGGATGATGTTCAGTGTGTTTACATACACATCTGCCTGCCACTCCAGCATGTCGATGAATTTGCTGAAACATCATCATAATCCAGAACATCGCCCTGGAAACAGGACGATACTTGGGACCAACCTGCTTCTTGGTAACTTCGTCAACACCGCCGTTCAAAGCGTACAGCAGACACTTAGCAACGTTAGCACGAGCGCCGAAGAACTGCATTTCCTTACCGATTACCATGGAGGATACGCAGC